>Ga0209491_10002533_pt1 | contig 32331 bp, 18 predicted proteins | sample BON02_FD_187213 | JGI IMG/M metagenome (GOLD analysis project Ga0209491, IMG submission 187213) | Freshwater microbial communities from Lake Bonney liftoff mats and glacier meltwater in Antarctica - BON-02 (SPAdes) (version 2) | ecosystem: Environmental > Aquatic > Freshwater > Ice > Glacier... | reverse complement strand
GACCCAGCATGGTCTGGGCAATATCCAATACGCCGGAGGCCCGCACTTGCTCACCAGCTACATGGAAGAGGACTGGGGCATGGGCACCGCCGACCAGCGGTTGCTGGGAGCGTGTCCGAACAACAACTGGCAGGTCAGTTACCGCAAGGCGCGCCCCCTGGCCGACATCCGCGAGCAGGGCAGTTGGTATTGCTCCTACACGATCAACGACAAATGCATGTCCGAGGAAAACCACCTCGAGATGATCGAGGGGCGTCCCGAGTCCGCGACCCTTCACGGCCCGGTCCATTTTGCCGATGCCGGACGTTTCGCCGGGCTCCAACACCGCCGCACGGCCATCGTGGTCTATCGTCCCCGTCCGCTGGAAAACTGGAAGCTCACCTCGCTCGGCCTCACGCTGCTTTACCCGAGGCATTACGGCAATCAGGTGGACGAACTCTGGCTCGGCGACCAGCGGATCGAGAACTGGAGCGGGACGTCGCCGGTCATCACCGACATCTTCGTGAAAGACGGCCCGGTCTATCTCGGCTTCCGGCCTTTGATTTCGCCCTGGCACGAGGACCTCGATGGACCCGCCAGCCTTGGCGTTCCACAGATCAAGGTCGAACAGCGCGGTCTCTGGGGCTGCATCCAGCTCCTCAGCTACAGCGGACCCGCGCTGGCCATCCGTCAGGAATGCGATCTCGCACGCCTCGGCAGCGGGTTTCTGGTTGAGGTTGCCACGGAAAGCGATTTCCCCAACCTGGCAGCGTTCAAGGCCTGGTTCCGGGCTGGTCGCATCGTGGACGACACGTTCCATTGGCAGCGCCAGATCCGCTACCATCGCGACGCGGCTCAGGGACAACCGCCGCTCGATCTCGGGTTGCGCTGGGATGCCTGGCAGGACCGGATCATTTCCCGCACCTTGGACGGACGGCCCCTGCCGGAACCTCAGTTCGCCTGCACCGGCATGGACAACCGCGAGTTGCCATGGCTCACCGGCGAGCCGGTCGGCTTCGACGCCACCCAGTGGCTGCCGACCCTCGTGAATCGCCCGCAGCACAAACACGGGCATCAGCCACTGCCATTGCATATCTCGAAATGAAACGTCCAGATTGCACGAATGGCGCGCCTGCGGCGATGGGTCCGTCGGAAGAACAATGGGCCGGGTTTCTCCACCGCCACGACCCTGTCTGGGAACTGCTGCCGGAGTGCTGGCAGCATGGGGCCTTCATCGGCAACGGACGCCTCGGCGCCATGGTCCATCTGGCCACCGATGGGGCGGACAAACGGCTCATCTGGGAGATCGGACGCTCGGATGTTTACGACCCGCGACCGGATCCGCGCAGCGCAGGCTATGGCGGACGCGGCATCACCAAGCGCCTTCTGATCGGGCAGTTTCATCTCGTCGTGAAAGGCCCGATCCTCGACGGCTCGATCCGGCTCGACCTTTGGAATGCCGAGCTCACAGGCGTTGTCCGCACCCAACATGGCGAGATCCGCTGGCGCTCATGGACGCCGCATGAAGACCATGTCGTGGTCGTGGAATGGGAGGCCACGGAGGGCGAGAAGGAGAGCCGGTTTGAGTGGCATCCTCATCCCGGGGTTGATCCGAGCCACGCCCGCAATCCGCGTCTTGACTTGAACCCGCCCGGTTACGCGGAGGAAGGCGACATCCAGGCATGGGTGCAGCCCTTCACCGGAGGCGGCGATGTGGTCACGGCCTGGACCGAGCGGGAAAACGCCGACACGCGCCTGTTGTTTGTCGGCGTCGGCTACCAGCCGACCCCGGGCAGCTCGCTCGATGCGGCACAGGCCGATATCCGGCGTGCGGCAGAGCAGGGTGCCGAAGCGCTCGCCCTTGCACATCGCGCATGGTGGCACGCCTTTTACCCGGTCAGTTTTCTCACGATTCCGCATGCCCGACTGGAAGGATTTTACTATATCCAACTCTACAAGATGGGCTCGGCGACGCGGCCGGATGCCCCGGTCATGGACCTCTGCGGCCCGTGGCTGAAGAACGACACCGGCTGGCCGGCCACCTGGTGGAATCTCAATGTCCAGGCCGCCTATTGGATGCACCTGACCGCAAATCACCTGCACCTCGGCGAGTCGCTCACCAACACGATTGACCGCCGTAGGGACACCCTGATCGCCAACGCCCCGGCCGAATATCAAGACGATTGCGCATATCTCGGCAATCCCTCGGGCCCGGATATGCAGAATAGCAGGTTCCGGGAAACCACCGCCGGCCTCCGCCGGGCCGAAGAGAAGACCGGGGTCACGCTCTGCTGCCTGCCGTGGCTCATGCACAACTATTTCCTGCAATACCGCTACAGCATGGACGACGCGATCTTGCGGCGGATGTTCGACCTGCTGCGCCGGGCGGTGAACCTGCCCCTCCGCCTACTGCAGGAAGGCGCGGATGGCCGTCTCCACCTGCCCGATTGCTATGCCGACGAATACGGAGTCGCTTCGGACACCAGCCAGGATCTGGCGCATGTCCGCTGGGGCTGCCGCACCCTTCTGTGGAGCTGCGAACGGCTCGGGATCAACGACCCCTTGATCCCCAGGTGGCGCGAGGTTTTGGAACGGCTGGTGGATTATCACCAGGATGAAAATGGACTCATGGTGGGCGAGGGGATGCCCATGGCGATTTCCCACCGGCATTTCGCGCACCTCTTGGCCATCTATCCGTTCTGCGAGATCAACCCCACGGTGCCGGGCGGCACGGAATTGATCCGAAGCTCGGTCCGGCACTGGCTCACGGTTCCCATCGTCCGGCTCGAAGACGAGTTGGCCGGATGGTCGTTCGGCGTTGCCGCAGCGATGGTGGCCCTGATCGGCGATGGCGACGAAGCCTTGCGCCACTTGCGGTTTCTCATCGAAGAATGCATCCATCCCAACACGATGTATACGGAAGGCCACCAAGGCGCGCACCCGACCATCGAGACCCCGCTGCTTGCCTGCCGCTCGCTCCAGGAGATGCTGCTGCAAAGCTGGGGCGATGTTGTGCGCATTTTCCCGGCGGTCCCCACCGATTGGAAGGATGTGTCGTTTTTCCAACTGCGCACCGAGGGGGCCTTCCTTGTCAGCGCCGCGCGTCAGGGCGGTGAGACCAAGTGGGTGCAAATCACCAGCCTCGCGGGCGAACGCTGCCGCATCCATCTCGGCCTGCGCGGCCCGGTCTGGACCGACGGACCCGAGAACCTGGCCCTGAGCTTCCCCGCCGCCGGGGTGGTGGAAGTGAATCTGGAAAAAGGCCGGACCGTCCTATTCTTCAGCGGTAACGAACGCCCGGATCTGACCGTTGCTCCCCTGCCAGCCCGGCCGGAGGACGGCAATGCCTTCGGACTGAAACGCGCCTACCAACCAACCTTCTATCACCGACCGGTTTAGGTAAACTGAGGATGCCCTTGCAAACAAGCGGTTCTTCGAGAGAGAACACCGGGAAGCTGCGGAGACTGGAATCTTTCGCATTATTGAAAAACAAAACTTGAACTTTAGCTTTTCAAGGATAAAAGTTCCGCCGTGATTGATCGTCCTGACGCATGGAGCTCGATTCGCAGAGCATTTGCAGCACATCCGGCGGTGGGGCTTGCCGGCCCCCGTCAGTGCGGGAAGACCACGCTGGCTCGCATGCTGGCCGCTGAGGAGCGGGACTGCACGTTTTTTGACATGGAAAAGGCGGTGGATCGCCGCAGGTTGGAAGCTCCGGAGCAGGTGCTGGCTCCGCTGGAGGGGTTAGTCATCATCGACGAGATCCAGCGCCAGCCATCGCTCTTCGAGACGCTCCGGGTGCTGCTGGATCGGCCTGGTCAAAAGACGCGCTTTCTTTTGCTTGGCAGCGCTTCGCCAGGACTGATCAAGGGGGTATCCGAGTCGCTTGCCGGGCGGGTGGGCTTGGTTGATTTGGGACCATTTCTAATGAGGGAAACCGGAGCGGAAACCTGGCGCACGCTGTGGCGTCGTGGCGGCTTTCCCCGCTCCTTCCTTGCGCCAAATGAAGCAACCTCCGTCGCATGGCGGGAAAGTTTTATCCGCACATTCCTTGAGCGGGATATCCCACAATTCGGCATCACGGTTCCCGCGGAGACATTACGCAGATTCTGGACCATGATCGCGCATTACCACGGGCAGGTTTGGAATGGAGCGGAGTTTGCGCGCGCGCTCGGCGCGAGTGAGCCGACCGCTCGCCGCTATTTGGATATTCTGGCGGGTGCTTTTATGGTGCGGGTGCTGCCGCCCTGGCATGAAAATCTAAAAAAGCGCCAGGTCAAGGCGCCGAAACTGTATGTGCGCGATTCAGGCCTCCTGCACTCCCTCTTCGAGTTGGAATCCGCTGACCATTTGAGCGGCCATCCAAAGGTGGGAGCCTCTTGGGAGGGTTTCGTCATTGAGCAACTCGTGGCGGCGACCGGATCGCGCTCCGCCTATTACTGGGCGACCCACGCTGGCGCGGAGTTGGATTTGATGTTGATCATTCGAGGGAAACGCTACGGTTTTGAATTTAAGCGTGGGGATGCGCCGGGAGCCACCAAGTCCATGCATACAGCGTTGCAAGATCTGGGGCTGGATCATTTGTGGGTGGTTTACCCCGGAACCGAAAGCTATCGCCTGGCGGATCGCTTAACCGTCATCCCTATCACCTCGGTGCCAGAGTTGGCCAACAAACTCCAGTCCCCCGCAGGAGGAGAACGGTCGTGATAATGTCTGCCGGACCCACCCCCTGTGATTTATGCGCGCTGGCTCAAGTCGAATCCCTGAAACTCAAATCCTATGAATAACACTCACAAACCAGATAGAAAAACGTCCATTGCCCGCGCCCGAACCGGGCTCCCTCCTGAAGGAGTTCCTCCTTTCTCCCTCAGGATGGACGGTCAACCGGCCGGGGAATGGCTGGGTGGTGATGAAGCCGGGAATTGGGTGCACCCCGCCAGCGGGTTGAAGTTTAAGGTCCAACAGACACCTCGTGGCCGGGGGATCGAGCACGTTGCGTTCCTGGAGAATACCGGCTCGGGGGATTCGCCGTTGCTTGATAACCTGGACTTTTTCCGCTGGAGCGGATCGTGCGATGTCCTGGTGCCGCCGGTGATTCTTCACTGCGGCGGCGGGCTGACGGATGCCACGTATCCGGGAAATGCCTGGCGGGTGCGGCGGACGGAGCTGCCGGACTGGTCGGCGTTGCACCTGGGAAGCGTCCGGGGACGAAGTTCAGCGAAGGATCTTCCCCTGTTTTTTCTGACCGACATGGAAGAGCGAAGCGGGTTGGCTTTTGTCGTGGGTTACAGCGGAAATTGGAAAGCCCGGATTATGCGGGAGGAGAACTCTGAAGGGGTGCGTGTGGACATCGGGCTGCCGCTGGCATTTCGCATTCCGGCCGGTGAACAAGTTCGCCTGGGCTCGGTCCTCCTCGTGCCCTACGAAGGAAATTTGTCGGCAGGAACCAATGTCTTGAGACACACGCTTCGGGAAAATATTTGTCCGCCGCTTCCGGGAGATGGGGCGGCCCGATCGGTTTTTGTGTCCTGGTTCGGCATTCAGCATGAAGGGAACGAGGCTGTCTTTTCCCGGGAGCTTGAGTGCTATCGGGCGGTGGGCACATCCGTTTTTGAAATCGATGCCGCATGGTCAAAACAGGGCCTGCACAAAGATTATGGAGCTGGCAATTGGCTGCGCGAGGATCAGGAAAAATTCCCCGGCGGCCTGGCTCCCTTCGCCAACAAGGTTCGGTCGGCTGGAATGGATTTCGGGTTGTGGATTGAACCGGAAACGGTCGAGGCAGGCACCATCCTGCACCAGGAATTGGGGGATTATTTGCTCGACGATGGCAATGGCAAAAGGTTTTTGCTCGATCTCTCGAAACGGGAAGCCCTTGATCGCATCTTCGCGGTTTTGGAGGAGGTCTTCGAAAAATATGGCGTTCGCTGGACGCGCTTCGATAGCAATCTTGAGCCCGAACCGTTTTGGAATACCATCAGTGATCCGGGTCTGCGCGGGTGGACGGAACTGCGGCATTTCCAAGGAGTTTACGAATTGCTGGATCGGCTGATGGCCAGATTTCCCGATCTGCATCTGGAGTCCTGTTCCTCCGGCGGGATGCGCATTGATCTGGAGATCCTCCGCCGCAGTCACAGCATCTGGATCAGCGACAATACCTCCTTCCCCGCCACGATGCGGCAGCATATCGGCGGGGCAAACCGCTTCCTTCCTTCCCATCTGCTGCATGTCGAATTGGTTGGGGATTACAGTCTGGTGCGGAATGGCTTCTTCGACCCCGATGACGCGTCCTCCTTTCCACCAGAGCACTACCTGATTGGCTTTGGAGGATTGCTCGGGTTCGGCCAGCCGCTGGCGGGATGCACGGCGGCAACGCGTGCGAAATTTGCCGCGATCTTGAAATCATGGAACGAGGTCCGGATGAATTTGCAGGGCGATTTTTTTGCGCTCACCCCACAACCTGAAACCCTCGCAGCTTGGGAAATTTGGCAATTTGTGGCCGCCGACCGGTCCAGCGCCCATGTGATCGTATTTCGGCGGCTCTCGGATTCTCCAATCAGGACAGTCCGTCCCTGCGGACTGCTGCCGGGCGGGCGCTATCGGGTCACCGGAAAAATCAGCGAAACCTGTTTCGAGGCCGACGGGGAAAATCTCATGGCGGTGGGGTTTCCATGTGAGCTGACCGAAAAAGGCAATGCCGAGCTATTCCTGATCGAGACAGCTTCTCGGTGAGCTTGGGGGCCTTTATTGACTGCGCTGTTCAGGATTCAGGGTTCAGGAATACGAAACATCTGCGGTGGCAAACCGCAGGATTTTTCGCTTTCCGCAGCCTGGCTCACGCCTCCTCGCGGAATCTGGTTTTTCAAAACAACAAAAATGAATAATACCTCATTTTCGTGAATATATCCCTGAAAATACGATTGTAGCCTGCTGCGACTCCTGTCCGCTTACGGCGGAAATGGGCAATTCAAAATGGAGAAGGTGAAATGCCAGAGATGCACTGGCCGATTCCACGGACGGCTCGCCGAGCCGTCATCGCAGGTTGAAAAGACGGGTGAGGGGTGAAAAGAAAAGTGTCCACCACGTTCTGAACGGGAGCGCGGGCATCTTGCCCGCTTCTTGTGCGGACGTCCCGCCCAATCCAGCCAGTTTTGCGGTCTGATGGAGGGACGGGCAGGCCCGGCCTCTTGGCGATGCGGTGGATTTGCGCATGAGGGAAAATTGATCCCAAATGCGAAAATGCAACCGCGAATAAACGCGAATTGACTCTAATAATGAGGAACTTATGAAGAACCAGGCGCTCATCCGCCGGGTGAAACGCAGGGTTGCATCAATCCGCTGAACATCAGGATGTTATTCGTGTTTATTGGCGTCCACTCGCGGTTTTCAGGATCGCCTGTCTGCCCCGAATGGCCCGAAGTTCAGGAGTATTTTGGACAGAAAAGCTGGTTCGGAATGTCCGACCTACACCGACACTTCAACCTGCACTTACCCCCAGGAAGAGCGGCGAGTAGGGGTCGGCTCAGGAGTCAGGCTAGTATCCTCCCGAACCCGCCTTAACTTCGTGCCATCGCCTGTCTGCCCCATCTCTCACCCCGGACGAAGAGTCACTTTCTTGGAATTTGTTAAATTTTTTGTTGACGCGCCAAGAAAAGAGTGATTAATAGGAAGGTAGTCGATTCTCATTCCTCCTATCCCCACCCTTATTCCCATGAAAACAAAACTCCCCATCCTGGCCGCCCTTACCCTCCTCCTCGCTTCCGCCTCCGTGTCTTTTGGGCAGTGGCTCCAGACTTCTGCCGGCACCTACGACTACAACTCCGGCGCGAACTGGACCAGTGCCAACATCAACGGAGTCTTTCCGACCTCGCTCACGGTCACAGGCACCCAAGCGATCACTTTTGGCGCCAACACCACGCTGTCCACCGGTCTCGATTTCTTCAGCGGCTCCACGGTAGGATTCACGCGCTTAATTCTGATGGGCACGGGTGCTGACCGCACGATGACGCTGGGCGGCGATGTGCGTGTCTTCCTGGCCGGTGGAAACCTTGGCGCGGGTGTGCCCTCTCAAGTTGTGGGCCTCGGCAGCCAGACAGCCGGGCAGTTGCTCAATGTGGATCTGGGCGGTGTCACCCGCACCTTCAATGTCTGGGCGGGTCGCGGTAACGGCCAAGGCTTTGAACTAGCCAACAACATCACGAACGGCGGCATCACGATGAATGGTCCAGGCACGCTGGGCATCTCGGGCAACACGACCTTCACGGGCGCTCTCACGATTTCTCAAGGGCAGCTTCTCGCCTCGGGCAATGGTCAATTTGCCACGACGTCGATCTCGTTGGGGGCGACCCAGGGTTATTTTGGCACCACGAATGGCTATCTGAATCTCGATAGCCGATCCAATTCAAACATTGGCCCGAGTAATATTGCCAACTACAACCGCATCTCCGACTCGGCGACGATCAATTCGAGCGGGGGCAGGTTGGCGGTTGCCTCGCAGAGCGCAACCAGCGGCACGGAAACGATCGGCACGGTCAACCTCAACAGCGGCTTCACCAACATCGCAGCGCTCACAGGGGGTAGTGTCAGCGCCACCGATCCTTCGATGACGCTGGCCATCACGACGCTCAACCGCACCGCAGGCGCGACGGTTGCCTTTGGCGGCGGTGGCCGAAATCAGCAGACCGGCAACGCCACCTATGCCCTCGGGCAGGCCTCGGGCACCGGCAGCCGGTCCGTGATCACGTTTGGCAGCGGCACGTCGAACAACGTCGGCGGCATCATCCCCTGGGGGGTGATCGGTAATTCTACGTTAAACACTAACGCGCTTGCCTTCGCCACCTACGGTGCCAACGGCATTGCTGGCTACGGCTACGACGGATTGGGCGCGGAAATAGCGGGAGCCTACGCCAGCACGCTGGCAACCGCGACCATCGGCTCCGGGAATTTAGGCAACGTTAAGCTCACGGCCACGGATGTGACGAATTCCGATTACACCATCAATTCGCTCACGTTGAACACCGCCGGCAGTGTCGGTGTTGCGAGCAGAACCATCACCGTCGAGTCCGGTGCGATTCTCTCCACCGCCGGTTTTTCGCGGATCTTTTCCGACATTGACGTGAACGGGCGGGAGGCCATTCTCTACGGCTCCAGCGAACTTTCCATCACGGGCCAAATCAGAAACACCGGCGGCAACGGCGTCACCATCAGCGGCAATGGCAACAGTGGCGGATTAACCACCACGGGCCAGAGTGTTACCTTCACCGGTGCCCAGACCAACTACACCGGGCCGACCACGGTGAACTCGGGTGTGCTCCGTTTGCAGGCGGTCAACGCGATCCCCACCGCCTCCGCCGTGCGGGTGGATCCCAATGGCCTGGTCAACATGAACGGGAACAGCCAGGCCTGGGCAGCCCTCTCGGGCGATGGCAAGGTGCAGTTTAACGTTCAAAACAGCAGCGGCGCCCTGACCAACACGCTCACCATCGGCAGCGGCAACACCGACACCACCTTCTCGGGCCTGATCTCCTCGACCTTCTTCACCGGCCTCGCCACCGGCGGCAACTTGACGAAGGTCGGCACCGGTGCGCTGACGCTCTCCGGCGCCTCCAGCACCTACTCTGGCACGACCAGTGTGGCCAATGGCTCGCTCGTGGTGGCAAACGACACTTTTTCCGCCGCCCCCAACCGGACGGTGAGCATCGACACCACAACCGACCTGATCACCCTCGCCAGCCACGGCTTAACCAACGGCCAGACCGTGATCTTTACCAGCAACAACAGTAACCCAACGTCAACAAACAATTATTTTGTGGCCTCCACTCCCATGATTGTGACCAACGTCACTGGCAGCACCTTCCAGATCACGAATCTCGTCGACGGCCCGGTGGTTAATTTCCTAACCTCCCCCGGCACCGTGCAGGTCATGCTTCCTGGAGCACTGGGCAACAACAACACGGCTATCCAACTCGGCACCGCTGCCACCGGCGCCAGCGACAACATCTCCCTGCTCGTCGGAGGAGCCTTCACGATGGGACGCAACGTCACGGTCAATAGCCAAAACTCCAGCGGCACCACCACCCTCGGCGGCAACACGGCTGCTGCCTCGACATTCTCAGGCAATGTGACGCTCAACAAGAGCGTCACCCTCACCGCCGCCACCGGCGGAAACACCACCTTCAGCGGAGCAATCAGCGGCAGCACCTTCGGCATCGCAAAAACCGGCTCCGGCACCGTCACCCTCTCGAATACCAACAGCTACACCGGCGTGACGACGATCTCGGCAGGCACCCTCTTGCTCGCCTCCACCGGGTCGATCTCGAACAGCTCGGCCATTGACTTCACGTCCAGCGGGGCAGGGACGCTCAATGTCAGCGGCGTCAGCGGATTCCAAATCACCGCCAACCAGACCCTGAGGGGCACCGGCACGGTCATCGGAAGCCTCACCGTGGTCAGCGGCGGCACTCTGGCGCCGGGGAACAGCCCGGGCACAATCACCTTTGATAATGACTTGACCCTGGAAGCCGGGAGCGTGAGCAACTTTGAGATCAATGGACTCACCGCCAGTCTTTACGATCTGGCGTTAGGCGGGGACGGCTCGCAAACCGTGAACTTCGGAGGCACGCTCAACCTGGTTTTCCAGAGCGGATTCAACACCCTGGGAACGGTCAAAATCTTTGACTTCGAGACCTATGCCGGCTCGTTCCTCGGCGGCGTGACCACGAGCGGGCTGGCCTCGGGATACACGGCGAGCTTCAGCGCATTGGATGGCGGTGTGACCGTCGTCCCCGAGCCCACCACATGGATGCTCCTCGCCTTCAGCTTGACCGCCTTGATGGTCTTCCGCCGGCGGAGGCAACAAGTTTAAGTTTTAAGCAGGAAGAAGCGGCAGACCGACAAGCTGAAACCTGAACACCAGCGCGAAGACGCATCGTAAAGAGGGAAAGACGATTGCCTAGCCCAAAGGGGTCAAACCTGAGACCTGTTTCGATTTCACATTCCCGCCAACGGCGGTCCAGCCTTGTCACCCTTCATCCTTCATTCTTCATCCTTTGCTAATTTGGAGGTAATCCGGCAGTCATTTTCATGGACTGCCGGACTCAAAAAAAACGTTCTGCCTGTTCTGGGGGGTTCCGGCAGAGCGGTATTTTTTTGGGTCAACCTTTGGTCCCTGTCGGCAGGCTTTGCCCTGCACTTCGTGCAGGTTGCCGGGCTTGCCCGCCCTTCCCGGCAGCTCTACAAGCTGGCGATCTCCGCTTCGCTCCGATTGTCTTAGCTGCGCTTCGGCTGGCTTGACCCAAATAGTCCGGCGGCGGCACGCACACTCCGTAAAAAAGCGGAACAGGCGTGTGCCTCCATGAGAACGACGATACCGATCCGTCGCATTGGAGAGTCAACCGCTGGCTTGACCAAAATAACATGCAATATTTTATGTTTTATATCTTTAAAAAACAAATAACACGCATCATGTGACGCCTATGCGCTCATGGCCCGCGCCTGCGGGGTCGTGATGCCGCAGACCCGGCTGTTTGAAATTGATACGCCAAAGGGCCGGCGGGGGCTTTTCGCCGTGAGGCGCTTCGACCGTCCGGAGCATAGTGAAACGCTGCACGTTCACACCGTTTCCGGCCTGCGGCATATCCACCACCACGATCACGGGTTTTCCTACGAGGTGGTTGTGGATACGCTTTTGCGAATGACGGGGAACTTCCGCGAGGTGGATCAACTTTTCCGGCGCGCGGCATTTAATGTTCTGGCCGGGAATTGCGACGAGCACTCGAAAAACTTTGCCTTCCTCATGAGCGCGGATGGGCAGTGGAGCCAGTCGCCCGCCTGCAATCTCACGCCGAGTCCGGGTCCGGCCCGTCGGGGCACACATGTGGCCTCCCTAAATGGCACCCCGGCACCCACACTCAGCGATCTTCAGGCCTTCGGGGCCGGATGAGGGATTCCAGACGCCCTGGAGATTTTGGATCAAGTCCGCCTCGCGATTTCCCGCTGGCCGGAACTCGCGGAAGCCGCAGGCCTGCGAAGAACGCTCAGGCAGCGGGTCAAGGAAAACTTTTTAGATTAATCACACCGGTTCTGCACATTTCACATTCCTCATTTGCCCCGGGCGCTCCCGCGATCCGGTGCTCGAATTCCAGAGAGAAGAACGCCCCAACTCGGATTTCGGGTGACATTCTTAGACCACGAATATATTGAATGGAAGTCAAGCGCCCCTGAAAATCATCTGATTTTATGAATTTTTCCTGTCCCTCTCTCACCCCTGCCATTCTTGGAGCTGCGTTCAACACCTGGGGCGGGAATCAAATCGCGATGAGGGCGATCAACCCAAATGAATAAACTTATCCTGTCGTCTTGGTTTTGTAGCGTATTCCTTTTTATGGCTCCGGCCCCGCCGGCCCGCGCGGCGGAGGAAATTCGATTTACGGTGCCCGGAGCAAAATGGGAAATGAAGGTGACGCCCGGGCGCGGACAGTGCCCGATCGTCACGGGCGGCAAGGCGTCCGCCGAGATTTTGATCGCAGCGAACCCCACTCGCGCAGCCCAGGTTGCCGCGAAGGAGCTTCAGCATTACGTGGAAAAAATCACCGGGGTGAAGCTCGTGCTGGTTACCGATGCGCAGCCCCCAAGCGGGAATCCTAAAATCCTTGTTGGCGAGAGCGCCTGGACCCGTGCGCTGGGACTTTCTGACAAAGACTTTGCTCCGCAGGAATACCTGATCCGCAACTACGGGAACCTTTTAGTTTTGATCGGAAGCGATGAGCAGGAGTTTGGCGTGATTGACTACGAGGGCAATGGACTCTGGCCGGAATTCGATGTCCAAAACCGGAGGAAAGAGGCATTCAAAAAGATCGGGAGCCTTTATGCGGTCGATGAGTTCCTCCAGAGGCAATGCGGCGTGCGCTGGTATTTCCCGGGTGACATGGGCGAGGTCTGCCCGGCAATGGAGGGAATCGCTGCCACTAATCTGGATATACGGGTCAAGCCCTGGACGGAGTATCGCTGGATCTACCCGCCCGGCAACATGTTTGATTATTTCAATTTTCCCGGTGGCGATCAGCCGGCCAAGGACCTGCAGGCCCGGATTGGGTGGCGCGATACCCACCTCTGGCTCGCGCGCATGAAAATCGCCGGCAGCAAGGCCTTTTCCAGCAACCATACCCTGGACAGCCGTTCATGGGAAAAGCGCTTTCAAGACGATCCTGCAACCTGGGAGGCGATCCGCGCCAAGAATGCGGTGGATGACGGGCGTATGGCCGTACATGGCGGGCAACTCTGCTACAGTAGTGACCGGCTGGTGGATATCCTGGTGCAGGATGCCGTGGACTATGCCGCCGGGAAACCCGACAACTTTAACCCGCACGCGATGGGCGACTGTTTCCCGGTATTTCCCGCCGATCTCACCGCCTGGTGCCGGTGTGACCAATGCCTGAAAAAAATGCGCCCGGACGCCGAGGGTTTTAATTCCGGGACGTCCGGGGTGGCCAGTGACTTGGTCTGGGGCTTGGTCAACAGGGTGGCCAAGCGCTTGCAAACGGCCGCACCGTCATTACGCGTCACCTGCAACGCCTACTGGGATTATTCCCTGCCACCCACGTTCCCGTTGGAACCCAATGTGGCCGTCATGATCTCCCGCATCCTCCCTTTCGAAATGACCAAGCCGGGGATGAAGGAGTTTTACCGGGAGTTGCTGACCGACTGGAGCAAAGTGAGCAGGAACGGATTTTATCTGTGGGAATACTTTGACCTGCTGCAGGGCTTTAGTCCGCTGGATCAGGTTTTTCCGGGGATTTTTGTCAATATCCTGGAGGAAGACACCCGGATGTTGCGTTCCCTGGGAATGAAAGGGATTTTCAACGAGGTTCTCCTGAGAAATATCGCCCAGGTTCATCTCAATCTCTATGTCTGGGCGCGTCTCATGGCCCAGGGTGTGAATGAAGACCTCAAAGGCGCAGACCTGCTGGACGATTATTGCCGCTCTTTTTATGGTCCGGCGGCCGCGCCCATGAAAAAGTTCTTTGAGCTGGCCCAAGAACGGTATTCCAATCCGGAGTATCGCAAACTGCGCCCGGACCAGGCCAGCGTGGATTGGGAAGGGATCTGCCCGCCGGTTGAGTTGGAGCGTTTCCGGGGGTTCTTGAAGGAGGCCGACGCCTTGGCGCCGGAAGGCATGGTTGCCACCCGGGTCCGCTGGATTCGTGAAGCCGTATTCAACCGCATGGAAAAAAACTGCATGGATGTGAACGACTTGGGGGTTGCCCTGCGCAAGATCCAGGCAAAAAAGGTGGTTGAACTGCCGGTGGATGGGACGGATGCCGAGATGGCACCGCGGGCTACGCGGATCGGAGATTTCTATACCTTGATTGGTGCGCCGGCCGCAGTGGCTACTGCCGCACGTATTTACCGGGACCGGGAAAACCTTTATCTCACCGTGATCTGCACCGAACCGGAGATGGACAAGGTCAAGCGCGGCGTCAAGGCGGATGCCGGGCGTGCCGCCAATATCTGGGGTGATGACACGGTGGAACTCTTTATTGACCCGGAGCCGGGGAGCAACGCCGGGCTCACGGGAAGCACCTACCTGCAGGTCGCGGTGAATCCCAACGGCGCGCTCTTTGTCAAAATGCAGCCCAACGGCGGGGATGTGCCGGGGATCAAAGCGACCGTGGAGACGGGGAAGGACAACTGGACCGCTAAGTTCGTGGTGCCGCTTGCCCTGCTGGGCCGTCCCGTCCCGGTAGCCGGTGACGTTTGGGGGCTGAACATCGGAAGAACGCGCAGGGCGGGCGGGCAGCCGGAAAATACCTGCTGGTCACCCACCGGGAGCCGGTTTGGCGAGACGAAAATGTTCGGAAAAATCATGTTCAAACCGTGATCCACGGTTTGAACGAACTAACAAAAAGAAAGACAATATGAAACGTGCAATACTGACGGTAATAACAGGGTGTCTGTTGGCCACTTGGGGGCGGGCGGATGACCAAATGAAGGTGGTGATCAAGGATACCTTTGCCGTGAATGAGATGCGGAAAGCCAATGACCCGCTGGCTGGAACCGTGACGGAACTGGGGGATCGGGTCTGGTCAGGACCGGCCAAGACATCGCCGCTTCTTGCCAGTGATTTCCGGGTTGTAACCAACCCGGAAGGCGACGACCCCGCGTCCAACCCGGACTCCGTGCAGTGGGCCTACTGTCCGCTGGACGGGCTTGATGGAACAACCTGGTCGGTCAAAGCGGACCTGGTTTCCCCTGAACCCGATGGGGGGTGGGTTGCCGTTCAGTTTGGGTCGAAAAGCGTCTGGGGCGCACAGTTGCTTTTCATGGTTCGGAATGACAACGTGGGAGTGCTCTACGGTGAGGGAAATTTCACTGGCCTGGGATCGTTCAATTGCCCGCCGAACGCGGGGGACGTCGGTGAATTTCGGACGCTGGAACTGGTCTATGACTCCGCGGAGAACCGAGTCACGTGTTTTTGCGACGGCGTCATGGTTTTTGAGAAGGTGCTGGATTTCACGCCGACCATGGGCGACTACGCAGGCTTCATCCTCGCTGGTAAGTCCGCGGGCCGGGCCGCCACCAATTTCCAGGTCAGCGTGGGGAGCGGGTCCCCGGCAGCGAATTAGTCGGCGATTTATACATGATAACCGCGATGAAGACCTTTATTGCCGTATCCGCCTTGCTAAGTCTTGTGCTGACGGCGGAGAGCCATGCGGCCCCTCCCTCGCCCATAAGCACGGGAACAGCATCCGGCGTATCGCCCGCCAACGGGGTTGGCGAAATCGGAACCGATGGCAAAGCCGTCAGCATGACATCAATCAAACCGGCCCGCGCGGCGGAGGAGATTCGATTCATGGTGCCCGGAGCCAAATGGGAAATGAAGGTGACGCCCGGGCTCGGGCAGTGCCCGATCGTAACCTCCGGCAAGGCGTCCGCCGAGATTTTGATCGCCGCAAACCCCACTCGCGCAGCCCAGGTTGCCGCGAAGGAGCTTCAGCATTACGTGGAAAAAATCACCGGGGCAAAGCTCGCGCTGGTCACCGATGCGCAGCCGCCAAGCGGGAATCCTAAAATCCTTGTTGGCGAGAGCACCTGGACCCGTGCGCTGGGACTTTCCGACAAAGACTTTGCTCCGCAGGAATACCTGATCCGCAACTACGGCAACCTTTTGGTTCTGATGGGGAGCGATGAGCAGGAGTTTGGCGTGATTGACTACGAGGGCAATGGACTCTGGCCGGAGTTCACAACCCGCGAAAAGTCGAAAGAGGCATTCAAAAAGATCGGCAGCCTCTACGCGGTGCATGAGTTCCTCCAGCGAAAATGCGGCGTGCGCTGGTATTTCCCCGGTGATCTCGGCGAGGTCTGCCCGACTCAGACATCCCTAGCGGCCAGCAATCTCGACCTGAAACTCCAGCCGTGGTCGGAATACCGCTGGATCTATCCTCCGGGCAATATGGCCGACTTTTTCTACTTTGTGGGCTCGGACAAACCTCAGAGAAACCTACAAGAGACCTCTGGCTGGCGTGAGACCAATCTCTGGCTTGCCCGCATGAAGATTCTGGGAACCAAGCTATACTCCAGCAACCACACCCTTGGGAGCCGGGAATGGAAAAAACGCTTTAAAGACGATCCCGCAACATGGGAGGCCATCCGCGCCAAGAACCCCGTGGATGACGGACGCACGGCCGTCCATGGCGGGCAGCTCTGCCTTAGCAGCGACAAGCTGGTGGACATTCTTGTCCAGGACGCCAAGGATTACGCCGCAGGAAAGCCGAATAATTTCAATACCCACGCCAAGGGTGATTGTTTTCCGGTTTTTCCCGCTGATCTGACCGCTTGGTGCCAGTGTGAATTGTGCAAGGAAAAACTCCAGCCCGAGGCCAAAGGGTTTGATTCCGGGCACACCGGCGTTGCCAGCGAACTGGTCTGGAGTCTGGTTAACAAAGTCGCCAAACGTCTGCAAAAAGAGGCCCCTTCTTTGCGCGTCACCTGTAACGCCTATTGGGATTACATGTTGCCACCGAGTTTTGATCTGGAACCGAACGTCGCCGTCATGATCTCCCGCTTATTGCCCTTCGAGTTGTCCAAGCCGGGACTGAAAGAGTTCTACCACCAAATGCTCACCGAGTGGTCCAAACGAAGTAAATCCGGCTTTTATCTTTGGGAGTATTTTGACCAGGTGCAGGGGTATAATCCAGGTGGCATCGATGTGCGTTTCCCTGGAATCTTTCTCAATGTCTTGGAGGATGACACTCGTTTCCTGCGTTCGTTAGGTCTCAAGGGAACCTTCAACGAACTGCTCATCAGCCCCGTCGGCATCCCGAACTTTATCCAAGATCACCTCAATTTCTATGTCTGGTCGCGTCTCATGGCTCAGGATGCCCATGAAGACCTCAAGGCTGCCGACTTGCTGGAGGATTATTGTAAGGTTTTTTACGGTCCGGCGGCGGCACCCATGAAGAAATTCTTCGAACTGGCGCAAGAACGCTATACGAACCCGGAATTCCGCAAACTACGCCCAGACCAAGCCAGCGTGGATTGGGAAGGGATCTGCCCACCGGTTGAGTTGGAGCGTTTCCGAGGGTTCTTGAATGAGGCGGACGCCCTGGCACCGGATGGAATTTACGCCACCCGAGTTAGCTTGATTCGTGAAGCCGTGTTCAACCGCATGGAGAAAAACTGCCGGAATGTAAACGACTTGGGGATTTTCCTGCGCAAGATCCAGGCAAAAAAAGTCGTTGAACTTCCGGTGGACGGGACGGATGCGGAGATGGCGGCGAGGGCAGCGCGGATAGGGGATTTCCGCACCCTGGACGGCAAACCGGCTGTAGTGGCCACTGCCGCACGCATGCACCGTGACCGGGACAACCTCTACGTCACCGTGATCTGCACCGAACCCGAGATGGACAAGGTCAAGGGCGGCGTCAAGGCGGATGCCAGCCGTACCGCCAATATCTGGGGTGATGACACGGTGGAACTCTTTATCGACCCGGCGGCTGCAAGCAATGCCGAGCTCAATGAAAGCACCTACCTGCAGGTCGCGGTGAATCCCAACGGCGCGCTCTTTGTCAAAATGCAGCCCAACGGCGGGGATGTGCCGGGGATCAAAGCGACCGTGGAGACGGGGAAGGACAACTGGACCGCTAAGTTCGTGGTGCCGCTTGCCCTGCTGGGCCGTCCCGTCCCGGTAGCCGGTGACGTTTGGGGGCTGAACATCGGAAGAACGCGCAGGGCGGGCGGGCAGCCGGAAAATACCTGCTGGTCACCCACCGGGAGCCGGTTTGGCGAGACGAAAATGTTCGGAAAAATCATGTTCAAACCGTGATCCACGGTTTGAACGAACTAACAAAAAGAAAGACAATATGAAACGTGCAATACTGACGGTAATAACAGGGTGTCTGTTGGCCACTTGGGGGCGGGCGGATGACCAAATGAAGGTGGTGATCAAGGATACCTTTGCCGTGAATGAGATGCGGAAAGCCAATGACCCGCTGGCTGGAACCGTGACGGAACTGGGGGATCGGGTCTGGTCAGGACCGGCCAAGACATCGCCGCTTCTTGCCAGTGATTTCCGGGTTGTAACCAACCCGGAAGGCGACGACCCCGCGTCCAACCCGGACTCCGTGCAGTGGGCCTACTGTCCGCTGGACGGGCTTGATGGAACAACCTGGTCGGTCAAAGCGGACCTGGTTTCCCCTGAACCCGATGGGGGGTGGGTTGCCGTTCAGTTTGGGTCGAAAAGCGTCTGGGGCGCACAGTTGCTTTTCATGGTTCGGAATGACAACGTGGGAGTGCTCTACGGTGAGGGAAATTTCACTGGCCTGGGATCGTTCAATTGCCCGCCGAACGCGGGGGACGTCGGTGGATTTCGGACGCTGGAACTGGTCTATGACTCCACGGAGAACCGAGTCACGTGTTTTTGCGACGGCGTCATGGTCTTTGAGAAGGTGCTGGATTTCACGCCGACCACGGGCGACTACGCCGGCTTCATCCTCGCTGGTAAGTCCGCGGGCCGGGCCGCCACCAATTTCCAGGTCAGCGTGGGGAGCGGGTCCCCGGCAGCGAATTAGTCGGCAAACATTAGAATTGATTCAGGCAGGCGAAAACGGCATCTCCAAGAAGGAGCTTCGAAATGAAAAATCCCACTCATCATGGCTTGATCCGGTCTTTGGTGCGATCTGACTCTGTATGACAAGTAAGCCGCCAACGTCTGAGGCCCCTCCGCCAAGCCATGACGCCTTTTCTGGAACTCAAGACCTCAACCTAACGATCACGCTCGGCGGCGAGGTCGGCAGGGCGAACGATGCTTCCGTCAACCGGTTTCATTCCGCGCCCTTCGATTCCCTGGCTTGGCTGCGTGCGGACCTCACCGGTGAGCGGGTGTCGGAGTTCGACGACCAAGGAGGCCACGTTCTCTGTCGGCCCTTCAAGAGCTATTCCGGCGACATTTCCGGGCGTTTCATCGAAGTCATGGCGCTCAATTCCCACGGCTCCCATGATGTGCATCCCGCGCTCAAGGAGCTTCTAGACGAGGTGCCGAAAGCCCAGCGACCGGGCGGGTATTTCGCCGCCAGTGGCATCATCGATTGGGAGCAGCCCATTGACTTCACCGCCCCGGGCTGCGGTTTCATGATGCCGGCGCTGTGGGGCAACGCGCGCATGCTCTGCGGGCTGGGGGAAGCGATTCGCGCCTTTAACGATCCAGCCTTGCTCGAGTCTGCCAAAAAACTCGGCGATTTCTATGTCGCCCTTCTGCCGCGTTTTGCTGACCCGGCGCGCATGAACGATTACACTGGCGGAGACACTTACGCTGCCGGATATGTGACCTGCTACTTCCCGGCCATGGAGGGCCTGGTTAAACTCCACCGGCTAACCGGCGAAGGCAGGTATCTCGACACGGCCCTCGCCATGGCGGAGTTTTACCGTTCGTTCGACCGGCTTCCCATCGACCACGCGCACGGCATGCTCTGCAATCAGGTGTCCCTGCTGTTGTTGTATGAGGAGACAAACGAAACGCAGTATCTCGAACGGGTTGAAAAACGGTGGGATGAGCTCGTGGAATGCGGCTATGTGAATTCCGCCAAGGGCATTCTTGAGAAGTGCCGGGTGGTATTTCCACGCGACGAGGGGTGCGCGCTTGTCGATTGGCTGCGCCTCAACCTCGCTCTGGCACGAAATACCGAAAACCCGCGCTATTTCGAAATGGCCGAGCGCACCTTGCACAATCATTTCCTCCAGAACCAATCAACGAATGGGGGCTTCGGACATCGGCAGATTCTCTGCGACGATGGCGGACCGGTTGGCTTCGGACACGACATCGAAGAAGCCACTTGGTGCTGCACCTTTCACGGGCAATTGGGTTTTGTGAATCTGCGTCCGGATCTCGTGAAACTTTCGGACAACGCGCTCACCTGCAACTTTGCCCTGGATTTCACCCGTGCCGATGGGAGCGCCAAGGTGGTTTCCGAGATCCTTCCGGAAGCAAACGCAGGGGAGGTGATGCGCCAGCGGATCCGTCTGAGCGGCCAGCCCGCTCGAGTCGTTCGCGTGCGCCAGCCTCACTGGGCCGATGCGCTCAAGGCTGTGGATGCCGATGGCGCGGAACTAGAAGTCTCCTCAAAGAACGGTTTTGTCGCAACCACGAAGCCGGCTTCCGAAGTGGTCTTCGTTTTCACGGGAGGGGTTTATGCTGAGACTCGGCAGGGCAAGCGACTGCCCGCCGGACCGGTCGAGGGTCAGCCCTGCGCGCTGGGATACGGACCGAAAGTGCTGGCGACCTTGGATCACAATCCAACCCTGCCTGCCTGGCCCACAACGCTTGACGCACTGAACAAGCACGGCTTTAAGGCCTTCGACGCCGCCATGCGCACGCAGGATTGTCGATTCGTAATCGGTGGTAAGGCGGCGTGATACTGACAGGCAACGGGGAAGGGCAACCGAATCAAAGACGCCTGCGGAGCCCATAGAGCAGGAGCCGCCATCAATTATCAAGGTGGTTCCGGTGATGGGATTTGCAATGGCAGGTGAAATGGTGTTCGCCCGCCCCCATGGGAGAGTGGACGGAGCCATCGGGGAGTTCCACCGTGGCCGTCGTGTTTGGCGGTACAGAAACTTGTAACGAAAAAACTTCCTGCTCCAGTTTCCATTCTGAGCGGATGGGACCCCGGATGGACTGGTAACCCATCGAAACGCTGGTCAGCCCGCCACCCGGAACCGGGCGCACAAAGAAATGCTTCCAGCCCGGCGCATTCTCATCGGGGTTGATGCCGCCAACCGTGCGGTAAATCCATTCTCCGACAGCACCAATTGCGTAGTGGTTAAAGCTGTTCATGCCCGGATTCTGAAAACCGCGCCCTTCGACCCAGCCATCCCATCTTTCCCAAATGGTCGTGCCTCCGTGTTCCACCATATACCGCCAGGAGGGCATTTCCGAGCGCATGAGTATGGCATAGGCTTCGCGATGATAGCCAAAGCGCGACAACTCAAGCATCAGGCGAACGGTGCTCTGAATGCCGGTGGAAAGCGAGCCCCTGTATGGCTGGAGCGCGGCCACCATGTGGCTGGCAGCAACCTTGCGGATCGCTTCGGGCAGGATGTCGAAGTGCAGTGCCAGAGCATAGCCCGCTTGCGTCTCACCGAGAATGCGTCCGTCCTCCGCAACAAACGCCCGGTTGAATGCCGCCCGGATACGATGAGCCAGGTCTCCGAACTGCTCAGCCTCGGCAGCCAGCCCGAGCACGCGGGCCATCTTGGATACTAACTCAGTGGAGTGCGCGAAGAAGGCCGTGGAGTATAATTCTTTGGGCACTGCGCCACCGGATTTGGGAATGTCAGGCAGACCAACAAAGGTGTCGGCATTGAGCCAGTCGCCATACCAAAGCGGGGTCATCTGCCGGGCATTTTTCCAAATCAAGTCCGGATTTCCCCGCAGGGACCATTCCACATAGCGCCGGGCCGGTTCGAACATCCTCTTCAGGATCTCGGTATCCCCATAGTTGACATACATACGCCAGGGCACAATCACACCACAATCAGCCCAGCCGGGATTCCCGCTGAACCTCTGGTTGGGATCGTAGGGATGTGGGGCAATATCCGGAAACCGTCCGTCCTCAGCCTGTGCCTCGCGCAAATCCCTCATCCATTTTGTGAGGAACGCAGCCATGTCCATATTGAATATGGCGGTTTGCGAAAACACCTGCGCGTCACCGGTCCAGCCAAGCCGCTCATCGCGTTGTGGACAATCCGTCAGAACGCTGTGCATGTTGCCGCGCTGTGTCCATTGGATGGCGTCCACCACGCGGTCCAGCACGGGATCGGACGAGGCAAAGGTGCAGGTCTCCGCCGGGTTGGAATGAACAACACATACGGTGACTTCCACCGAGTCCGGCTTGGGAGGCAGGCCGGAAATTTCCACATAGCGGAAACCGTGGCAGGTAAATCTTGGTTCGAACTTTTCCTCCCCGCCACCTGAACAAAAGAACTGATCCACCGGGTGGGCTCCGCGCATGTTATCCATGTAGAGGGTGCCGTCCGGGTTCAATACCTCTCCATGTCGAAGCACGATTTCCTGCCCGGAATCGGCTCCGGTCAGACGCAGGGCACACCAGCCGGCAACATTCTGCCCGCAATCAAAAATACGAACTCCAGGTCCGATTTCCTGGATTTCACGGGCGGGTATTCTGCGCGTTACGCGAATCGGCTCGTTCACTTGGGGACTCAGCTCAGGACCCTTCAAAGTTCTAACTTTCAGCCAGGCGGAATCGTCGAAGCCTGGGGCATCCCACCCGCGAACCTCATGGCGCGAATCGTAAACTTCACCGTCGAGCAAATCACTGGCCCGGATCGGTCCGCTGTCCGTCGCTTTCCAGGTCCCGTTTGTTACCACGGTCTCAATCCTGCCGTCGGGAAACTCCAAATGGAGCCACGCAATGAACCCGAGGCATCGTCCGTAAACGCCGCGGGAAACGTTGTGAAACCCGGCGGCCATGCCGATCCGTCCGGCATACCAGCCTTGCCCGAGGATAGCCCCGAGAGCATTGGGACCACTTTGCAGCAAGCCGGTGACTTCAATTGCCTGGTATTGGACGCGACGCCCGTAATCAGTCCACTCCGGAGCCAACACCTGGTCGCCGACCCGTTGCCCGTTCAGTCTCGCTTCGTAGAGCCCAAGAGCGGAGGCAAAGAGCACGGCACGGGAGGGAAGTTCCGCCAAATCAAACTCCCTGCGCACCATGGGCGACGGAGTGGATTCATCCTCCCGCCAAGGACTTGTCTGAGAAAGCGCAATCCATGAGGCGGCAATTTCCGATCGATGATCCAAAGAGGACTCCCAAGTCCATCCGGCCCCATCGGGTCCGGTGCCAAAGCAGGCGGGATCACTCCAGGGAGACACGGCGTTTTTGGCGTCCCAAGTTCGCACCCGCCAATTATAACGTGTGAGGGGAAAGAGATCCTTGATGCCGCAACGGATTCCCACGGATTCGGAGGAGTCCACCCTTCCACTGTTCCAGACATCGTCGCCTCCAGAAGTTACAATGACCTGCCACGCGGTTTGCGTGGCGGTTGGCTCCCAACTTAGGCGGGGGTGATTTGATTCAACAGCTAAGGGATTGGTTAGATATTCGCAGCGCAAATTGGTGGGACATGGTGAGGAATGTTGAATGTTCATGCAGTGGCTTCTTGTTATTCCGAGCCCGCAATAACTGCGGTTTCTCCCAGGCCCTCGGGACCCATGGAGCAATAGCCGCCATCAACCATTAGGGTGGTTCCGGTGATAAACGAGGCGTCATCGCTAAGTAGGAAAAGCGTGGGCCGGGCGACCTCGACGGCATGGCCCATGCGGCGGAGCATGTGGTATTTCCCCCAGATTGGATCCCACTTCGCCCGCCCGCCGCCATCCATGTTGGCCGCTTTGTCGGTTTCGTTCGACCAGATCCAGCCGGGATCAACATTGTTCACGCGGATGTTATCCGGAGCGAGGTCGAGCGCCTGGCATTTGGTGAGCTGATTCACCGCGCCCTTGGCGGCATTGTATGTCCAGCGGTCCACCTGTGCGATATGGGCGGAAATGCTCGACATGTTGACAATCGAGCCTCCCCCGCCTTCGCGCATGACCGGAACGACGTTCTGCACCATGCGCACGTAAGCCAGTGGGCCGGCGGTGAAGCTGCGCATCCAGTCTTTCGTTGTGGAGTTCAGCGCCTTGGCCGTGAAGGCAAACGCGTTGTTCACGAGATAGTGGACGGAGCCGTAGGTTTGGACGGCCCGGCTGACGATCTCTTGACAAAACTCTTCATCGCCCATATCGCCGCGAAGAAAAGTGGTGTCATATCCGGCGGATTGAAAATCCTCCCGGGTTTTCAATCCGGCTTCACTAATCCCGGTAAAAAAAACTTTACCTCCTTCTTTGCAGAATTCCTCAACAATGGCACGACCAAGGCCGGATGAGCCTCCGGTGACAAGGGCCACTTTGTTTTCGAAGCGATGGGGAACGGGAATGTGGGTGGGAACGGGCGTGTGCATATTCGGGTATTCAGTTTTTAAGCGAGACGGTAGAAGGTTTTTGCGTTGTCGTGGAAGATTTTTTGTTGTGCGGAAGCACCAAGTCCGGCGGTTAATTCCTGAGCAGTTTCAAGCCAGCGGGTCCATGAGGACGCGCGCAGGGCATGCGGCCAGTCGCTGCCCCAGATGAGGCGCTCCGCTCCGAAGGCTTCGATCACCGCGTCCGCGAACGGGCGGAGGTCGGCAATCGTCCACTTTTCCAGGTCGGCATTGCAGACGAGGTTTGAGAATTTGCACGGATGCGGCCCCGAGTCGGCAAAGGCCTTGAGATCATCCTTCCACGGTTGCAAAACTCCGCCGGCAATATTCGGACAGCCTATGTGATCTAAGATGAAGCGGGTGCCGGGACATGCGTTAACGAGTTTCATCACATTGGGAAAATGGCGCGGGCCGATCGTCAGTTCACAATGCAAGCCGGTTTCGCCGAGCAACTGAACTCCCTTAACAAAACCGGGTCGGATGCAGAAATCAATGTCTTCCTCGAATTCGATAATGCGGCGGACTCCCTTTACTCGCGGGTCGGCGGCGATGACGCGCAATTCCTCCGCCACCGCATCGCCGTCCTCCAGCGGGGCCCAGGGGACGATGGCCTGGAGGCGCGGATCGGCGTCGGCCAGAGATTGCACCCAGGCAAGTTCTTCGAGGTGTTGCGCGGGCCGGCATTCGCATTGGACGAAGACCATGGCGTCAACGTGAGTGCTTCCGCGCGCCTCGTCATAATCGGCGGGTAGAAACGTGCGGTTAATACAGGGGACGCCTTCGAGCCATGGATAGTCCAGGCGTCGGATGTCCCAAAGGTGAATATGTGCGTCGATCATGAGTAGTGGGATTAAGGTGTTAGAGGGTAGGGGAGCCGGGATCGAGAAGCTGAATGACATGGCGGACTTCGAACGGCCGACTAACGAGAGAGCGGGCGGAATTCCACTGCATCATGCAGACGTGATTGGATGTGGCGAGAATGACCGGATCGCCCGCGGCCTCGCTGAGGAAGGCAGATTTTAGCTTGAGGATTTCCCGGGAGTTTTCCGGCTTTTGAATATTGTAGATCCCGCCCGAGCCGCAACAGTCCTTCGCGCACGGAGCGAGTTCCCAGCGGTAGCCGGTCGCGTCGAGGACATTTGACGGAATCCCGTCGGCGCGCTGGCCGTGGACGAGATGGCACGGGAGATCCACGTAAACACGGGCAGTCTCTTCACGTTCGAGGCGGGCCTTGATGCCGATCTCGCCGAGGAATCCCAGCACGTCGCGCACGGGCAGGTTGCCTTCGAGTGTTTTTTTCAGCGAGAGTCCACAACCGGCGGAATTGCTGACCGCGCAATCCACATCCAGAGAGGAAAAGGCCCGGCGGTTGATCTCGCGCAGGTTCTCAACCCCATCAAGGCCGGTGTGTTCCTGAAATGCGCCGCAGCAGCCCTGATCCTCCGGGATGACGACTTGCACATTGTTTTCGATCAGCACACGCACTGTTGAGAAATTGATTTCGCGAAAAAGCGCTTCCATCAGACAGCCAGTGAGCAACGCCACTCGCGGCCCGGTCGGACGCTTTCGCGCCATTAGCTCTTTCGTGTAAGCGGCGGTGGATTTGATCACCGCAGGCTTGCCCGGAAAAACGAGCGGATGCGGGAGGAGCCCGGCCGAACGCATCGCCCGGGCCGGCATCAGCGCAAGGTCAAAAAGTAAAGGGTGCGCCACGGCGGCTGCGGCCAGGCGGAGTTCTGGCTTCGGGCTCCAGCGCTTATCGGCGACGTGGGCATGGCGGGTTTCTTCCAGAATATGGCCGTAGGGCACATTGGCCGGGCAGGCGGGTTCGCAGGCCAGGCATCCGACGCATTCACTGGTGTAGAATGCTGTCCGTTCGTCCGGCGGAATGTTTCCCGCCGCCTCCTCCCGCCAGAGCCGAAGCCGCCCGCGCGGCGAATTGTTTTCATTGCCGGTAAGTTGATAGGTCGGACAAACCTCCAGGCAGAACCCGCAGTGAACGCACTGCGAGAGAAGGTCCTTTTTTAAAACTGATGGTTGAGCTTCAGAATTCATGCCGCAATGCTCCATCCTTTTTCGAGCCTTTCGATCAATGCAGACTCCTCAGCGCAAGGATTCGGAGGCTCCAAATGACGGCTTTGCCAGTCGCCACCGATGGCATTGAGGGAATCAGCTTCAGGCTCAATGAGTGCGGTGATCCGTTCCAGGAAATTGGATCCAGCAGGCAAATAAATATGCACTGCCGCGCAGTAGCACATGGCGACGCAGCGGACGTCAGAGCCGTTGGCTATTTTCCGCGCCAGCGGGATCACACGATCCGGCGTTGTTTTCAGAACCAAATCAGGCAGTCCGTCCATCACCTGTCCGTCGCCCGGCGTGGCCTGCAACGTCAACCCGTGCCGTCCGGCGAGACCGGAAACGAAATCAGCAAAAATTGTCCATTCCATCTTCGGGCAATGCACCCCGATGCGGAGCCAGGGTTCTCCGCTTCCCTCGATCCAGTCCACCGACTCAAACCAATGGAGAAAACTCGAACGCAGGATTTCTGCAGCAGCGGTTTCCAGCGACTCTGGCGAACCGTGGAGGGAAAAAATTCCGCCGCCATCACAAGCCGGTCGCAAACGCAGGACATAATCCAAAGGACGCCCGAAGCGGGTGCCGGTGCCGATGAGGAAACGGAGGAGGTCGTAGCCGGTGGTGGATTTCACCACACGCTCGCCGATCCTAACCCGCCGCCCGTCGGGCAGTTCCCAATTCATGCCCGTGATGTTGTCGCAATACGGACCGAAGCGCGAAGAGCCCGGGGCGAATGCGCTTGCGGCGACCTGTTCGGACAGCGGGACATTCCCCTGTAGCAACAGCGGGAACCGCAACCCGTGTGGAGCGGACTGACCCGCAATGTCAGCGGCATCCGCCGCCGCCGATACGCACATCACACCGTCCACCGCGTCAACGAATGGCTCGAAAAAACGCTCTTTCATGCCGCAAACCGCCTTTCTGGAAAAACTTTCAGCGGATTGAGTTGGTGGGCCGGATCGAACGTCGTTGGCACAGCGAGTTGCATGCGCATCGAGTCCGACCCGAAGACCATGGCCGTGTATTTAGATTTATCGTTGCCAATGCCATGCTCGCCCGAGAGTGCACCGCCGGCCTCCACCACGCACTCCATTAGACGCTTGCTAATGGCTTCGACCTTTTCGAGTTCGTCCGGGTTGCGGGAATCGAACATGAAATTCGGGTGCAGATTGCCGTCCCCGGCGTGCATAACCGTTACCACTGGAAATCCCGCTGCGGCCGCCTCGTCGTAAATCAACTGCAACACCCCGGCGAGCGCGCGTTTTGGGATCACCGCATCCTGCACGAGATAATCGAGCCCGAACTGGCCGAGCAGCCCGCCCATCGCCTTGCGGGCTTTGAAAAGCTTGTCGCGGTCTGCCGGATCGTCGCTGAAAAGCACGTCCTTGGAACCTGCGGATCGGAGAACTTCCGCGACGGACTCCACGCGGCAGTCAACGAGCGCTGCTGGTCCGTCGATTTCAGTCACGATCATGAAATGATCCTTGGGCAGGCCGACAGCCATCTGGCTGCTCTCCACCATGGCCACTGCGTGGGGATCCATTAGCTCGATCGCCACGGGAAAGGCCGGATGTCGCACAAGACCGTGAATGGCCCTTTCGGTGGATTGCAGGTCGGGATACGTGGCTCGGAATGTCCACGACTTTTCGGCGCGTGGTGAAAGACGTAACCAGAACCGTGTAAACGCGCCCAGCGTTCCTTCCGATCCCACCATAAACCGCTTCCAATCCTCGCGCCATGGTCCGCGTCCCCCGGCCGGCCCGCCGAAACTCCGCACAGAGCCGTCGAGAAGAATCACCTCAACGCCGAGGACGTAGTTTCCCGTCACTCCATATCGAAAACAATGCGCACCGCCTGCGTTCGACGCCACATTGCCGCCAATCGTGCAGACCGGTCCGCTCGACGGATCGGGCGGGTAGCAGAGTCCGCTTGGTTTCAGCGCTTCCGCGAGTTGGTTCAAGATAACCCCGCACTCGACTTCGCACCATAGTCCCTCAGGGCAGATCTTGCGGATCGCCCGCAGGCGGGACGTATGCACGATCACGCCGCCCTGCGCTGCCACCGGCCCGCCACAAAGCGAAGTGCCCGCTCCCCGCATAACAATCGGAAGTCCCGAGTAATGCAAAAAACCAACGACTTTCGCCAGCTCTTCAGCGTCCGCCGGAATCACGACCGCATCCGGAAGAAAGTGCTTGTAACCAAGGCCGTCGGAGTCGTAGCCGGCCATTTCGACAGCGGAAGTCATTACCGATGCCCGCGGGGCGACGCCACGCAGCGCGTCTTTCATGGAGGGGGTCATGGCAGTTTGCATAGCGAAGGCTTACCGCCGGACGATATTTCATTTTGGGCATAATACAACTATCTCCAGCGGACGATGAGGTTTTGTCCTTGGGAATTAGCGGGTAAAGGGAGAACAAGCGCAGGTCTTGTCAAGATGGGCGGACGTATTACCGGCTGCTTTCGAACCCGCATTCCAAGGCAATCCGGCTACCCCTTTTTCGCCCGTCTGTAAGCGGCCGGGCTCACTCCGGTGATCTTGCGGAAAATCCGGGAAAAGTAATACGGATCCTCATAGCCCATGTGCGCGGCAGCTTCCTTCACCGTGAGCCGGGTCGTGTCCAAAAGGTGACAGGCCGCCTGGATGCGCAGACGGATGTGGTGCTCAACCGGAGAAAGACCGGTTCGCTCGCGGAAGAGATCCGAGAAGCGGGACGGGGAGAGGCCGGCCTGCCGGCTGATCTCGCCGAGGCTGAGCGGACGGTTCACGTTCGCCCGCAGAAAGCCAATGATGTCCGTCATGTCCTGCCCCGCCGGTCGCGGCGCGGATGCCCGTGATTTAGTTCCCTGGACGAAGAGGACTCCAAGGATGTGCCGAAGAATATGCGAGGCCAGCAGAACCCGCTGGAGAGTCATGCCCTGCAGGAACGCATCGCAAGTTCTCCGAAAGAGGGATTTCACCTCGGAAGCATCGGACTTCCATATCCGCACGGAATACGCTCCCCGCCGCAAGAGTGCGCAGTAAGCAGGTGCCGATGTTCCGGAGAAGTGTGCCCAATAAATGGACCAGGGATCTTTGTCGTCTGCTCCATACGAATGCGGGGTGTTCGCTGGAATCAGAAGTGCCTGGGAGGGCTGGAGCGCATGGCGGACGTGATTGATCTCATACCAGCCGCGGCCTGCGGTGCAATAGATCACGATGGCCTCATCGCTTCCTTCGGGGCGCTCGCGGAAGTGTCTGCGGGCCTTGGGGAACCACCCTGCGTGGACGAGTTGCAACCCCTGGCCGAGGGGATGCCGTGCCAATTCCTTTCTCAGACTCTCCGGTGAGAAGTGAATGATCTGCCCCGGAAATCCTTCGCTCTTCGTGCTGCGTTCCATACTCAGTAAGATAATCCATTCTTTCAGGAATTCCGTCCATTGGCAATCCCTCCTTCCTTGTGATCAAGTCCTTATTATGAAAATCCTTGAATCCCCCCTGTTTACCCTCCCTCCCACCGTAGATTTGGAGGAAATGACCCGATCCTTTCGTAAAAATGGCCACGCCGTAGCAAAAGGCCTATTTTCCGAAGAAGAGGTCAACGAGATCGGCACAACCTTCGAGAAGATTTCGCAAGGCGGCCTGATCCGGGATCACTTTGAACCCGTGTCCCGCGCAGAGTCGAATGGGGACCCGCTCAAGGAGTTTCCCAGAGTGATGCATCCGCACCGCTTCGATCCGGTTTCCCGCAAGAATTTGGTCCATCCCGGGGTTCTGGCCTGCCTGCGGCATCTTATGAATGACGAGGTGCTGGCCGCCCAGAGCATGTTTTACTTCAAGCCGCCGGGTTCGCGCGGTCAGGCCATGCATCAGGACAACTTTTACCTGATGGTGGAACCGCAAACCTGCGTGGCCGCCTGGACGGCGATTGACGACGCCGATCCGGAAAACGGCGGAATGTATCTGGTGCCCGACACGGCGGATGAGGGGATTGTCTGTCCGCAACTCGCGAACAAGGAGGAGTCCTTCACCACCCATTTTGTCCCGACGCCTGAGGGAAAGAAAGCGGTTCCCTGCCTGCTGAAAGCCGGTGACACGTTGTTTTTTAACGGCAGCTCGATTCATGGCTCGGGACCGAACCGCAGCAAGGACCGGTTTCGCAGGGCGTTCATCTGCCACTATGTCCCCAAGTCCACGCAGCGGATCAGCAAGTTTTACCTGCCGCTGCTTACGCCGGAGGGCCGGGATGTCATGATCGAGTCCAACTCGTCGGGTGGTGCCTGCGGGAACAACTGGGAAGGCTCAGCGCACTGAGGCCAGGTCCTGTCGGAAAACTCAGGACTTGGGGACGAGGCGCACGTCGCTGACTTTGAATGTCAGGTCCATCTGCGAGAACTGCTGCATCATCAACATGAAGCCGACCGCCCGGAATGTCGTCAGCGTTTCCGTCCGCTTCGGGTCGTCCGAAGTCATCTGCGAAGTGTCGAATGTGACCTGATGCCATTCGCCATCCGCTTCCGCATAAAACTGATGGATCAACGAGGCCGTGGTGGAATCTCCCGGATTAGCGAGCAGGAACCAGACATTGATTTTGTCGGAAAATGAGCCATCTGCCGGAGTCATCTCCGCCGCCTGGAGCTTGTAGGAGAACGAGACCGATTCAATTTCGGAGACGGTCACCGATTCCGCGTTTGGGAAAACGCAGTTCAAGCCGGCCCAGAAGCCTGCGGCTCCATCACCGGAGAGTTGGAAGCTGAGGCTGTCGGCCTCGGCTTTTTCCGCCTTGTCGGCGGGGTCGCCCACAACCTCAGGTTTTTTTAAGAGCCCGGAGCCGTCGCCATGAACGCTCACATACCACAGTTCGGGCGAAGCCTCCAGAGGCCGCCCGACAAGATCCGCTGCCTGGGCGGATGTGAGTAGCAGGCAGGCGGTCAGGAGGCGGGCGAACGCGGAAGGAGCTTTAGGTTTCATTTTTCGTTTTTTCTTTGGCTTTCTGCGGCGTGAGCGTGTTCGGCAGTTTTTCGCCGGGGTCGTCTTTGACGAGGATCACGCGGTCGAACCACACACCGTTGGGCTTGGTCTTGTCGCCAAACGGGAGGTCCGGCCCTTGCGTCTTGATCGAGACGTAAGCGGTGTAAAGATTTTTATCTTTTTTGGGATCCTGCAGCGAGATGAGCGGACGCACCTGGAATCGCCAGCTTTCCGTCAGATAGAAGTACCTGCGTTCTTTCGGGCCGAAGGCGCCGGGAAGTTCGTTCAGGTTGTAGGAACCCATATTATAAAGATGGTAGCCCGCGCCCTTGATGTCGCCGCGCTCGATGTTTCGAGCGGTAAAGTGGAATGGCAGTGCGCTGCCAAAGCGCTTCGAGGGATCGTCCTTCAGGAAAATGCCCACACCGCCCGGTGCGTCGGGGTCGTTCTGCGGAAGGTCCTGAAGGTTTTCCCGGTATCCGGCCCACCAGTTGTTTCCCAGTCCGGTGCCCATGCCGATGATCGGAACGGGGAGTTCCACGATGCGATCCGGGGCCACACCTTTGAGCTCCTCCGGCAGCGGAAGCGGCCCGGTGGAGGCCCGGGCGCTGCGGATGATCGGTTCCACCAACAGGGTCTTGTAGCCTTCGAGCCATTCCTGCTTCACCAGCCAGCGTTTTTGCGCGAACAGGAGGTCGAGGTGCGGTTCGGCTCTGGCGATGATTTTCTCTTTGTCGAAGGGAAATTCGGCCGGGTTCTTTCCGCTGCGCGCCCACTCCGCAAGATTTTTA
>Ga0209491_10002531_pt1 | contig 32349 bp, 25 predicted proteins | sample BON02_FD_187213 | JGI IMG/M metagenome (GOLD analysis project Ga0209491, IMG submission 187213) | Freshwater microbial communities from Lake Bonney liftoff mats and glacier meltwater in Antarctica - BON-02 (SPAdes) (version 2) | ecosystem: Environmental > Aquatic > Freshwater > Ice > Glacier... | reverse complement strand
TGAGCTTTAGGCCGGATTCCATTTCTGTTCTGGTATTTGCCTTGGCAGAATCGACTGAGAGCTCAAATCCCAAATCCAGTGGAAAATGGGTGAATGCCAACAAAAACGAGGAAGAGCTTTCGAATGAAAACAAGGAAGAAAATATCAAAGAGCCGGAAAAAGAAAATCAAGCCGAAGAAACAGACGATGACGAAGACGAGAAAACACCTGATGCTCCGCTAGATTTTAGCATAACCTTGAGTGATACATCTGGCCAAAAGATCTCTTTTTTACTTTCCGAGTTTTCCCATTTGCAGCGACAGATCAAGTCCCGAGTACTTAAAATCGATTTCTTGGATGAAAATGATCATTCAGAAAACATCTTTCAGACCTTCTTTTTCGATCTGGGGAAATTAAGGGTACTCAATTCGGATTTTCAACCCTCGCTACTTGAAGAGATTCGTTTTGACTTTGACCAAAACGAAAAAGGAGTTATTATTTTGGATCAATTGGGGATTACGAAGGCTTTTTAACTTCCGGAACGGCTTTTTCCACCGCTAAGAGCGTAAAGGTTTCGCAAAGAGCACAAAGGAATTTCTGAACGCAAGTGTTTAGCCTTCCACCAGAATTGAAGGCAGAACTGCTTTTTTTAACCACCAAGAGCGCAAAGGTTTTTCAAAGGACACAAAGGAATTTCTGAAGGCAGATGATTAGCTTTCCACCTGGACTGAAGGCAAAACGGAATTTTTTAACAGTTAAGAAATCAAAGGTTTCGCAAAGGACATAAAGGAATTCCCGCTGTTTAGATTTTGTAATTCGTATAAAATGTTCCACTTTTTCAACCATCAACCTCTCTGCTGAAGGTAAAGAGCGCAAAGATTTTACGAAGGGTTTTAAGTGACGTTATAAACACTATTGTTTCATTCTTGGCTATTAATGGAAGTTATCTGAACTTGGATTAAAGGCAAAACTGCTTCTGATGGTTTTTATTAGATAGCTCTTGAAATTAGTTGTGGTTTTTCGCTCAAAACCTGTGTGGATGATTGCTCCTGGGGATTCACACTCGCTGATTTCCAAAGGTTGTAACGCTTATAAAAAAAGCCTCTGATCTATTTCAGAGGCTTTTTTTAATTGTTATTAACCTTCGTAGTATCAGGTTTGACTGGCTGTTTGGGGGATAAGAATCCCTTTAGAAGTTTTTTAGCTTCCTTGATAGCCTGGTCTTTACCCATATTCACTTGCTTTTCAAGCTCCTTTTTTACGCTATCCTGCACTATGCCCGCTTTCAGTTTTAGTTCTTGTTTCATGCTATCCTGCTGGGCTTTGAATTCCTCAGCCACTTGATCCTGAATTGATCCAGCGGATATTCCAGTTCTTGACTGAAGCGCCGAACTCAGCATGGATTCAATGCTATTGCCTCCTGCAAGGGAGATTTTCGGAGAATTGTACGTACCTGTCAAGTTCAAAGCAATAGGAATCATCGTTTCTTGATTGCTTTGGTTTCCAAGGAGATTGGTTAAAAGAGCGTTTGCCTGTGACCCAAACTTGCTAGCCGGAACTTGCAGATTCAACAAATAATTGATAGAACCATCAAAACCGGCCGAACCTTGGAGTTTTGCCTCATAGTCCCATAGTTTGAGATCAAATGGCTTTACTTGCATCAGTCCATCATTGATCTCGATTGGAATAGAGATATTTTTTAGTGTGAGGTTATTGGTGTCTTTGAGTTTGGTCAACGAGGTGATTCCAGCAATGATTTTGCTATCCGTTAGGGCAGTTTGTACGATTTTGACCAAGCCATTTCCATCTAAACTGGAAAGAACCGGCATCATGTCCTGACCCAGAATTCCCGAGAAATTGATTTTGGTACTGAATACTCCTGTAAGATGCTGCGCAATTGGAGCAAATGCCTGAATCGTATTGAAAGACTGAAAAGCACTCGGAATACTCAACTCTGAAAGATCCAAATTCAGGGCAAATTTTGGAGCCGCGAGAATTCTAGGATCATAGTTTCCATTGAGCGTAATCCTGCCGTCCAGTGCATTCATAGAGGCATCCGAAAAGGTGAGCACGCCTTTTCGCAGTATCATTTTTCCATTGACGTTTTTGAGATTTAGATTGTCATAGCGCACTTGATCTGCCGCCACTGCCATGGTGAAATCAATATTCTGAGGAAGCTCAAATACGGATAGTGCCGAAGAACTACTGTCAGTAACTGTACTTTCGGTCATCCATTCGTTTACATTGAAGTTGGCACTAGACAGCGCAAGCTCTCCTTTTAGAATACCATCTTTCTGAAGAATGTAATTCATATAATTGGATAGATAGCCTTTAGCTTGCAATGCACTCGACCCTAATTTGGAATCAAAAGCCGTTAAATTGATCTGTTGCTTAGTAAAGTCTGCTTCCGCTTTGCTGATCAGAATTGGATTGGGGATATCAGGCGAGGTATATGAAAAATCATTCACAGTCATTGTGCCTTGGGTATTTAGCCGATCAAATCGTTTGTTTTCGATATTCTCATAGGATCCGGTAGTTTCAATATCAGCAGCGATCAAGCCTTTTATCTCCATATTTTCCATTGGGAAAATGGCCAGAATTTTAGCCAAATCTAGCCCACCTTTGATTCTTCCATCCCAATTGAGGGCTTCGAAATCTGAGATTTTCAAATTTCCCTGAATACCCTGACCCTCAAGATAAAAACCAAATTTGCTCAGATTGACCAAGAAATCATTCATGTTTCCAGTTGGGTTTTGCATGATTGCCGTTACATTGAGATTCTCAATTGGCGCTGGATAGTCGCTGCTTTTCACATAGCCATTTGCCAAATTTAGGCTGGCGTCGATTGTCGGAATGATGTTTTTTACAGAATCATATGTCCCTTTTGCTGTCGCGTTTACATCCAACACGCCTTTTAAGGCCAGCCCTTCGATTGGGAAAATGGAGGTTAATTCCTCCAAGTCTAGCTTTCCTTTGAGTGTACCATCGATAGTATATGAAATAAGGTCTTTGAGGTAAAAGCGACCAGAAATAGGATTACTTCCAAAGTCTAAGTCCAACGTCGAAACGGAAACGGAAGTATTATCCAGATTATTGGTTGAATTACTGACTTGGAGCTCTAGATTGACATTTTTGACAGGTCTGGGCAGTGATGGATATTTAAACATTCCGTCTGCGACTTGCAGCGAGACATCAAAAGTCGGAAAGCTTGTCTTGTTATATATTCCTTTCAAAAACCCTTTGAAATCCATCGTTCCTGATGTCTCCAATGAGGAGAAGCTTTCGGTGTAAATTCCCGGAACAAGGGAAAGAATGCTTTTGAAGCTATTTTCTTTTCCTAAAAAGGAAAGGTCAAATTCGATATCCTCCTCTGGAAGTGCTACAAATCCATCCATACCAAACAAAAAATCATTTAATGCAAAATCGCCCTCACCAAAGCTGAATTTCATTTGATTCATATCGATGGTCATATCTGTCTCTCCTTTGAATGTCTTGTTTTGGAGGTAATTCACCTTCTCATAAGATAGATCTGCAATTAAAGCCTCTATCTGTATCGGAAGCTGATAGATGTCTAGGGTGAGTTCGCCAGTTCCTTTAGCTTTGATCCCGCCCAACGCTACAAAAAAATCAAGTGAGCGGTCGTCATAAAGAAGATTGAGATTGGAAACCTCCAAATAGTCGATTCCAACCCTGAAATTACTTTCAGTTGCAGGTTCTTCGGACACTGTAGGGAAAGAAATTTCATAATTTGCCCTACCATCTTCCAATACTTTGATCAGAAGATCACCCCCATCAAGGTGGATTCCAGTGAGCGTTGGAAACTCATCAAAAAGTACCGATTTCAAGTTCAAATCAATTTGTAATGCTTCAATTTGTGCCAGTGTATCTCCCAGAAACGGCTCCTTGCCTACGATTCCGAAATCTTCTATTGTGGCAGAGATATTGGGAAATCTGTTGAAAATACTCAGACTGATCTGATTAATGTCATAGTATATAGTCGCATTCACAGAGTTGGCTAGCTCCTGATCTATTTTTGCAACGATTTTGTCTTTGAAAAGATAGGGAAGCGCTGTAGCTGAAATAATCAGAAACAGGAAAATTCCTGATATGATAAGGATAGTTTTTTTCATAATAGAGGTAATTGAATCAGGGGATTACATGGAGTAATAGTGATCCTAAGTATGCAAAGATGGAAAGTCCGTGTAAAATGAATCAACTTTTGAGCCCAATTCACAACCTTTAATGAAAAGACACTGCTAGAGTGGATTATACTAAAAGCAAATCGTACCAATAGCTCTTTAACATTGATAAAGTTGCACGGTCAAAGTGATTGAAATCCAAATTGGAACCACTGAAAACCAATCATCAACTATCCGGAAAGGAGATTCCCTTTACTCTTCGGTAAAGGTTGAGGGCATATTTGTCTGTCATTCCTGAGATAAAGTCGATGAGACTTCGAAGCAATAGATAAGGGTTCACTTCTTCACCCCAGCCTTTATTTAGAGGGAAATCTTCAGGCAAAAGCCTTAAAATACTTTTGTCTTGGCCTGATAAATTATCCTGATCATAAAACTGGTGATAAAGCGCTTGGGAGAAAACGGATAAAAGTCCATCTAAAACTTGAAAGCCCGCAGCCTCTTTCTCTAAAACCACTTTGGATCGATAGATCTTAGATACAGATATCTCTGAGATTTTTTGGAGTGCCTTACCTGAAGGAATAATATCTGTCAGTGCTTTGTCAAAATTTCCCTTGCACATGCTTTCTTCATATTGGGCAAATACTTTGACAGTTTCTTGTATTAATTGGCCGATAGCCAGAGCCCGTAATGCTCCCAAATTTTGTGCATTGGTTCTACCTTCCATTTTTTTACGGTCAAATTTATCTTTTAATATTGGCGAAAGAAGCTTGACAGTTTCTTCAAATCCAACCAAGCCCAGCGTACATCCATCTTCCAAATCGATGATGCTATAGCAAATATCATCTGCTGCTTCCACCAAAAATGCAAGCGGATGTCTCATCCAACATTCGGGACTGGTTTTCTCCAAGCCTAAAAAACCTGCCATCTGCTCAAAATCGCTTAATTGATTGATGAAAAAGCCATATTTCTTCTGACTTCGACGCGCCACATCTCGATGCGGGATGTAGCTTGGTCTGGGATATTTGGTAAATGCTGCCAACGTCGAATAGGTAAGTGTCAGTCCGAATTGTTTGCCAATCAGCATTCTAAATCCCTGCGCATTTCCCTCAAAATTGCAGAGGTCAGCCCACTGCTCTGGGCGAATGTGAGATTCCCAGCATTTGCCTGCGGTGTGAAGTCGGAAGAAATCTGAGATGGCTTCTTCCCCTGCGTGACCAAAGGGTGGATTGCCAATATCATGAGTCAAAGCCGCCGCCGCTACCACTGCGCCCACTTCATAAGCCGAAATCCCGGATTTTTCCAAAGCAGGATACTTTTCAAGCAGAAATTCGCCCGCAGCTTTTCCCAGAGATCTGCCTACACTGGACACTTCCAAACTGTGAGTAAGTCGTGTATGCACAAAAGCCTGCTCAGGAAGGGGGAACACCTGAGTCTTGTCTTGCAAATTTCGAAATGGTGCCGAAAAAATAATTCGATCGTAATCGATTTCAAACTCACTCCGAGCGGCTTGTACTGGAACTGTTCCGGGACTGTCACCAAATCTTCCTCGGGCTAAAAGCTTTTCCCATTTCATCATCCGTAAAAATAAGAAGGTCATCAGACAAAAGCCCAATTTTCCGTAAATTGAGGTAAATGATTTGAGTAAGATTGTAATTGTAGCTGAAGTCTAAACCCAGTTTTATAAACTTTTGGCCTAAATTTGCTCTTGTGAAAAAATTCAAATCATTTTCAATTCTTTTTGCCTTAGCCATAGTTATTCTCAGCGGTTGCGGCTCATCGGATGATAGTCCCAAGGCTTTGGTTAATCTGATTTTGGTAGACAATCCGGCTAAATGGGACTCGGTTTTAGTAGAAATCGAAGGAGTAGATGTGGAAATGTTGGTGGAGGGAAGGGAGACATCCAGTCAAACTTTTTATCTAGAATATCAAACTGGCGATAAGGTAATCCGAGTCAGTGATTTGGTTGCCGGGCGTGCTTTGGTGATCGGTAGAGACGAATTGCCTTTGGGCAAAATAATCGGTTTAAAAGTGCGAATGGGAACCGAACATAGTCTTTTCCAAGGAGAAAAAGGCTATGATATGCCATTGAAAGAGATTTCGAATTCCATCATTGCGTTGGATGCAGATGTAGATTTGGAGTCAGGACTTTCCTATGATATAATTTTAGACTTGGACTTGGAGGCTTCAGTGGTACAGACTTCAGCTATTCCTTTGACTTTTCAACTGAATCCGATCTTTTCAGTGATAGAAGCAGCGGGTGCAGGCGAGATAAGTGGTAGAATTGCTCCTACTACTTTGCGGCCTGTCATCTATGTCATTCAAGGTGCTGACTCTATCAGTACACATACCAATCTCTCAGGGGCATATTTAGCCCGGGTGTCTCCAGGAAACTACTCCATTTATTTTGACCCCAGAAATGCTGCTTATGTACCTTTATTGGTCAAAAATCTAAAAGTAGAATCTGCCCTCACGACGCAATTGGAACCGATCACTTTTGTCAGGAAACCGTGAGATCTCCCGATGAATTTTTCATGCAGCGGGCACTCGATCTTGCAGCAATCGGTATCGGAAACGTAAGTCCCAACCCAATGGTGGGATGCGTTATCGTCCATAACGATAAAATTATTGGGGAAGGTTTTCATAAAAAATATGGTGGTCCACATGCTGAGGTTCATGCCATCAATGCAGTTACCGATCATTCATTACTCACAGAGGCAACGGTTTATGTTACTTTGGAGCCCTGCGCTCATTGGGGCAAAACTCCTCCATGTGCAAACCTCTTGGTAGAAAAAGGGCTGAAAAGAGTTGTCATAGCAGCATTTGATACCAACCCGTTAGTGGGTGGCAAAGGAATTCAGATTTTGAAAGATGCTGGAATCGTAGTGGAAATTGGACTTTTGGAAAAAGCCGCTCGGACTCAAAACAAGCGCTTTTTTACCCAAATAGAAAAAAGCCGACCTTACGTGATCTTAAAATGGGCCCAGACTTTTGATGGTTTTGTAGCTCGATCTGACTACTCCTCCAAGTGGATCAGTAATGATTCGAGTCGGCAATTAGTTCACAAGTGGAGAGCGGAAGAGGATGCTATTATTGTTGGAAAAATCACTGCCCAATACGATGATCCTGCTTTGAATGTGAGAGGATGGGCAGGCAAAGATCCAATGCGCGTAGTTATTGATTCGAACTTACAGCTGTCGAAAAACATCAAATTATTCGATCAAAAGACTCCTACGATCTGTTTTAACACGATCAAAACTGAAGTCGATGGAGTCGTCAGCTACATAAAATTACCTTCCAAATTCGGGATGGAGGCAGTTTTAGCGGAATTGCACCAGCGAAATATCCAAAGCCTAATTGTCGAGGGCGGAACCTTTTTACTTAAAAAATTCATTGAGGCTGAACTGTGGGATGAAGCCCGAGTATTTACCAGCCCTTTCAAATTTGGAACTGGAATCGCCGCGCCCATCTTACCTCAACCCAGTTCCGAAACTATTAAAATCCTAGAAGATACCTTGAATATCTATTACCATGTCTGAAAACCTATACATCCCAGAGTCAGCCACCAAATCAGAAAGGTATGAGACTATCATCCCCCAAATCGAAGCATTGATCAAGGGTGAGCCGGACCTCTATGCCAATCTTGCCAATATCTCAGCTGCCCTGAAGGAGGCTTTCGGGTTTTTCTGGGTAGGATTTTATTTGGTCAAAGACGAACAGTTGGTGCTTGGCCCGTTTCAAGGGCCAATTGCCTGCACCCGGATCAATCCAGGCAAAGGTGTCTGCGGTACTGCATGGGTAGAAAAGAAGACGCTACTTGTTCCAGATGTAGAAGCTTTTCCAGGTCATATTGCTTGCAGTGCAGCTACCAAGTCCGAGATTGTAGTCCCTGTATTTAAAGGTGGTGAAGTGACAATGGTCTTGGATGTGGACAGCGATCAGTCGGATAATTTTGATGCAGTAGATCAGGAGTATTTAGAGAGGTTGATGGTGGTATTGGGGAGGCAGTTGTGATTTTTTGGCTGGTTTCACAAGCTCACCAACCGGATTAATTGTAACAACAGGGAATAGAGTGGAGGGGAGAAAAAGGGCGGCTCCACCGCTCTTTTTCTCCCCTCCATTCCACAATATCTGCTACCCGACACTGAGCTCAGACGAGGTGACAGAGGAATTTATTTAGTTTGATAATATAACTCTGAGATGAATTTATTTTGAAATTGAAATTCAACTCATTCAATAGTTAATTTTTTTTATTGAAAATGAAAGCATAAGGTTTTAAAAGAAACAAACTTGAGTCCCTTATTCTCTTTGGATTCAATCGTCACGTTTTTTCCGATCCGACCCACTACCCACTATAATCCATGTCGAGCTCTGTTTTCTATATAATTTTTCCTCTTAGAAATGGGCAAAAGACCAGCATCATGACTCAATCTTATATTTTGCTTTTCTTCGGAAAAAATAATCTCTGCTGAGTCAGGTCTAGTAATGGTACGATCTAGCTTTTCTCGCAGTGATTGCGCAACGAGTTGGCTAAAAATGAAATAGAAAAATAGAATCATGCAAAAGCTTCGGAATATAGACTATGGAAGAATCTAATTGAAAGATAAAAAATATGACTTTGGCTGATAAAACAACCAAAGTCATATTCTCATAAATAATTGACTACTATCCGTAAATCTCTTCTAGTATCTGAGCTAACCTAACACTTGCAGCAACTAGTCGCTCTTCTAAAGCATCATTTGTTTTGTACATGTAGGCCCAACTGATTTTTTTGCTTTCTGGCAGTTTATATACTAAAGGTCGGAGTGCAACGGCCTCTTTCAGCCAGTCCTCCATGGTTGCTGATCGATATCTCTGAGTCATCGTGGGAGTCAATCGGCGGTAAAGCTCATCGCCAAGTTCTGTATAACTCATGCCCTTTCGATCTATCATGCCACTATCCCAAAGTGAATGAAGGTTGGTAGATTGATTGAAAAACTCGATACGGACATCGTTTCCTCCACGATCCTCACCAGTGCCTACATGAAGCGGCTGATGGATATCTTCCACTAGGTGAATCAACATTTTTAATTTTTCCGCTTCCTCTTTCGGGTTAATTTTTCCCGCCTTCAGTTCTGCTCTCAGCCGCTGAATGGCTTCGAAAGCATTTCCCCCTTTCTCCTGATTAGCTTCGTCATATTCCCCGTTTTTGGAAGTCAGGTAGTGCCAAGAGTTTGCATAGTTATACGCATCATCCGCCTTGATCTCATCCATCCAGGTTCCGCTTCGTCCAAGAGACATGGGATAGAGGACTTTCTCTACTTTGCTGAGAACAGATTTTTTCATTTGCCGCTCAGCCATGTAGCCAATTATATAGTGGCCCAATTGCCCCCATGCAGATGCTTGAGTGACAGAGAAAGACAGCATAATTGCGGCTAGAAGTACTTTTTTCATAAATATTTGGGAATTAATGAATCTCAAAGATAGCTGTTAAGCCAAGGAAAGTTGTGAAGAAGAGGTTACGCTTTTTCCAACTCGGAAACTGCAAGCCAAGCCATCAATCCAGCTCCGATTTCCAAAGCATCTTCATCTATGTCAAATGTAGGAGTATGCACTCCCGATACTATTCCTCGTTCTTCATTTCGGGTGCCTAGTCTGTAGAAGCAGCCATCGACCACTTGAGAATAGTAGGAAAAATCTTCTGCTGCCATCCAAATGTCCAAATCAAGCACGTTTTCTTCACCAAGGTAATCTTTTGCAGCCGCGGTGGCTCTGGCAGTGAGTTCAGGGTCATTTTGTAGAAAAGGATAGCCTTTTCGAATCTCAAAATTAAGTTCTCCGCCCATTCCTTCAACAATCCCATGCGCTATTTGTAGCATTTTTTGGTGGGCTTTTGCCCGCCAATCTTCATTCAAAGTTCGAAACGTTCCTTGGATTTTGACCTCATTTGGAATCACATTAGTAGCTCCCAGAGCCTCTACTCTTCCAAATGAAAGTACCGATGGGATCTTTGGGCTTGCTGCTCGACTTACCACTTGCTGAAGGGCTACGATCATGTGGGAAGCAATCAGAACAGGATCAATCAAAGACTCTGGCATGGCAGCATGACCACCTTTTCCTTTCACAGTAATGTATAATTCGTCTGCTGAAGCCATATATAGTCCTTGGCGGAAACCAACTTTCCCCGTAGGAATAAAAGGCATCACGTGCTGACCGATGATTCCGGATGGTCGTGGATTTTCCAGTACTCCATCTCTGATCATAAAAGAGGCGCCACCCGGAGCTACCTCCTCGCCCGGCTGAAAAATCAGTTTGATTGTTCCCTCAAACTGATCTTTGACTTCCTGAAGGATTTTGGCTGCACCTAAAAGTGAGGCTGTATGTGCATCATGCCCACAAGCATGCATCACACCAGGATTTTTTGACTTGTATGGAACATCATTTGCCTCAATGATTGGCAATGCATCCATATCCGCTCGGAGCGCAATAACTTTTTTATTTGGGTTTTTTCCCTCTATCAGAGCAGACCAACCAGTAGTCGCTTTCTGCTCGATGGTCGTGATTCCTAGATTTTCGAGCTTTTCTTTTACAAAAGCAGCTGTTTGAAATTCTAAATATGAAAGTTCAGGATTGGCATGAAGATGACGTCTGTTGGAAATTACTTCGTACTTATAGGCTTTTGCCAGTTCTTTAATTTTGTCCTTGAGCATTTTCTTTCTCTAGTGGTGTCACAAAGTCTTCTCGCTGGAAACGGTCTTGAATGATCCGAGCCGTAGGAAATTGTGACTTTATTAATGAAAAGTTTTTCTGAGATTCAAATTTATAGTTGTATTTACCCACTTTCAATAAGTAGCGTGGCTGCTGATACTGCATCTCTGCTCGCAGATCGGGAAAATGTTGATCGAGTTCTGACTGGGTTTTGAAAGCCCGATCACGATCCACACCTGAATAAACCAGTATTGTATATCCTGAGTAATAAGCCTCAGATTTATTTTTTTCGATTAATCGGGCTTTTACTAGACTCAATTCTTTGTCTACAGACCTATCTGAGCCGTCAGCGATGGCATTATTAGAATCTGGACGCTGTTTCGTGAAATCCGGATATTGTGGTAGAGAAGAAAGGCGAATATCTTCTTGATAATTTTCATAAATATCTTTTGAGTCGGTCGTTACTTTATTAGTCTTGCAGCCCCCCACAAATACAAATACTCCAATTATCCAAAAGTTCTTCATCGCTTTTTAGTTATCAACAATTACGCAATTGCCATCTTGCACATCCTGGTCCACACTTTTATACTTTACATCTTTTTTGGTGGTACCGTTGGAGTATTGAACGGTGACTTTGTCATTTCGCCCATACGCTTTATCTGATTTACGGGGTGCGACCACTTGCGGAGCTGGCCTTCCGGCATGTGATGCCGCTACAGCTGCCCGATTTGCATTGGGATTCAAGGTGCTTCCAGCCTCAGCTTTAGAAGCCTGAACTTGGTGTTCTACCTGTCTTCTTGGCTGAGCTGCATTGACTTGAGCAAGGTCCTGTTTTGGCAGATCTGCTCTGGTCAAGAAGGATATCATATCCTCATTCAGCTTACCTATGAATCGCTTAAACATTTCAAATGCCTCAAACTTATAGATCAAAAGTGGATCCTTTTGCTCGTAAACAGCATTTTGTACAGACTGCTTTAAATCATCCATATCACGAAGATGCTCTTTCCAGTTTTGGTCAATGATTGCCAATGTGACATTTTTTTCTATAGATCTGACCAGTTCAGACCCTTCATTGGACAACATGGATTCCAGATTGACCACCACACCGATTTGCTTCATACCATCCGAGATCGGTACCATGATATCCTTCACAGTCGCTCCGCGCTCTTCGTGTACTCTTCTGAAAATCGGAAGTGAGTTGATCATAATCTTAGTGTTTTTCTCCTGATATGTTTCAAAAGCATGTGTATATAGCTCTTGGGTCAAGGTGTTTGCATCCTTTGCTTTCAGATCATTGGCATTGATCTCAAAATCAACGCCCAGTGTGCTGAATGCATTCATTCGAAGATTCTCTGCATCCTCGGTTGATTTGGCCATATCGATGAGGCTCTCACTTACATCATAAATAATATTGAGGATATCGAGCTCGAGTCGCTCGCCTTTGAGTGCATTTCTTCTTCGCTTGTATACAACCTCCCGCTGTGAATTCATGACATCATCGTACTCCAACAGTCTCTTTCTGGTGCCAAAATTATTTTCCTCTACTTTCCGTTGTGCTCGCTCAATTGACTTGGAGATCATGCTATGCTGAATCACTTCACCCTCGTCAAGACCCATTCTGTCCATGAGTTTGGCGATTCGCTCTGATCCGAAAAGACGCATCAAACTATCTTCCAGCGAGACAAAGAATTGGGAAGAACCCACATCTCCCTGACGACCGGATCGACCACGAAGCTGTCTATCAACCCGGCGAGACTCATGACGCTCGGTACCAATGATGGCCAAGCCACCGTAATTTTTAGATTCTGGCGAAAGCTTGATATCCGTACCTCGACCAGCCATGTTGGTAGCAATTGTTACTGTACCACTTTGGCCTGCTGCTGCTACCACATCCGCCTCTCTGGCGTGTTGCTTTGCATTCAAAACTTGATGAGGAATCTTCTTCAATGTCAGCATTCTGCTGAGCAATTCAGAGATTTCCACTGAGGTGGTACCAACCAAGACCGGTCTGCCTGCAGCTACCAATTCGTTGATTTCATCTACCACGGCGTTAAATTTCTCCCTTACCGTCTTAAATACTTTATCTTCCTTGTCATCTCTTTGTGTTTCCCGATTTGTAGGAATTACGACCACATCGAGTTTGTAAATCTGCCAAAACTCTCCAGCTTCAGTCTCTGCCGTACCAGTCATACCTGATAGCTTGTGGTACATCCGGAAATAATTCTGAAGCGTAATGGTCGCATATGTCTGAGTGGCATCCTCAACCTTTACATTTTCTTTGGCTTCAATCGCTTGGTGAAGTCCATCGGAATATCGACGTCCATCCATGACACGACCTGTCTGCTCATCGACAATTTTTACTTTGCCATCTACGAGAATATACTCTGTATCTCGCTCAAACATGCAATATGCCTTAAGCAGCTGATTTACGGTATGAATCCGTTGTGCTTTGACGCTGTAATCTTTAATCACCTCTTCTTTTTGAATCAGTTTCTCTTTTTCGTCGATATCTACCGACTTTTCCAAATCTGCAATGACTATACCTATGTCCGGCAAGATGAAGAAATCGGGATTTTCGTTTTTCGTGGTCATTGCCTCGATGCCTAAATCAGTCAGGTCTACAACATTGGTTTTTTCATCGATGGTGAACAGAAGCGGGGCATCTGCCTCAGGCATATTTCGCTTGTTATCCTGAAGGTAGAAGTTTTCCGTTTTTTGCAGGATTACTCTGATACCTGGCTCGGAAAGGTATTTAATTGTGGGCTTGTACTTTGGAATTCCTCGGAATGCTCTGAAAAGTGCCAAGCCTCCTTCTTTTTCGTTTCCGTCGGCAATCTGCTTTTTGGCAGTGGATAAAAATCCCTGAACAAGCTTACGCTGCTCGTCAACTAAAGCGGAAACTCTTGGTTTCATTTCGTCAAATTCATGCACGTCACCCTTAGGAACAGGGCCTGAAATAATCAATGGCGTACGTGCATCATCAATCAACACGGAATCAACCTCATCAATCATGGCAAAATGGTGCTTGCCTTGCACCAAATCTCCCGCTTCACGAGCCATGTTATCTCTTAGGTAGTCAAATCCAAATTCATTGTTGGTACCATAGACGATATCACTTCCGTAGGCTTTTTTCCTTCCCGGAGAGTTTGGAGTAAATTTATCAATACAGTCTACAGTAAGGCCATGAAATTCAAAAAGTGGGGCATTCCATTCGGAATCACGCTTGGCTAGGTAGTCATTCACAGTGACAATATGCACTCCTCTGCCTGCAAGGGCGTTCAAGTAAGCGGGAAGAGTAGATACAAGCGTTTTCCCTTCTCCAGTCGCCATTTCAGCGATTCTTCCTTTGTGAAGTACCATTCCACCAATCAGCTGCACGTCATAATGAACCATGTCCCAAGTCACTTCCGTACCTGCGGCAAGCCACTTGTTATGCCAGATTGCGTCTTCACCCAGGATTTCTACATTACTTTTGATAGCAGCGATCTCACGATCCCGTTGATTGGCTTTTACAACTAGTTTGCCTATTTCTTTGAATCTTCTTGCTGTTTCTTTTACCACCGCAAATGAAATTGGAAGCACTTTCTGAAGAATCTCCTCAAGAGCCTGATCACGGTCTTTCTCAATCTGATCAATCTGATTGAAAAGTTGATCCTTTTCTTGAATGGAGGTAGGGGGAAGTTCCTCTATTTTTGTCTTGATTTCAATAATCTTTTGATCGAATTGCAGCAAGTGGTCATTTATCTGAGACTTGATCTCCTGCGTTTTGGCTCGGAGTTGCTCATCACTGATCCCTTTCAATCCATCAAAAGCGGTATTGATTTCCTGAACTAATGGAAACAATTCTTTAATATCTCTGTCGGACTTGGTTCCAAATACTTTGGCAAGTCCTTTTGTTATAAAATCTAACATCTTGGTGTTTTGTGGTTCTCAAATGAAGGGATAAAATTAAGCCCTTTTTATTGTAATAGATAATGATGCGAAAGATGCTATGAAACCTTTCAATCACTTTTTTAAATGTTTATTTTTCCTTTGAATACTTGTTCGGCAGGTCCGGTAAGCCAAATATCCTTGAATGTGCCGTCGGGTTGGGAATGAAATTTAACGGACAATTCACCACCCAGAGTATTGATTTTTACGATTTGTTGTGGATGATTTCTTCCAAAAGCAATTGCAGCGGCAGTGACTCCAGTGCCGCAGGAGAGTGTTTCGTCCTCTACGCCACGTTCGTAGGTTCTGACAAATAATTCATTCACTCCAATTTTTTCAACGAAATTAACGTTCGTACCTGCCGGTGAATAACTCTGATCGTATCGAACTTCTTTTCCTTGTTCAAAGACTGGGTAATCGGTGACTTTTTCCACAAATCGGATATGATGAGGAGAGCCTGTATGTATGAACAAATCGTCTCCTTTCTCTTCCAGAATTGAAACATCGCTCATTTTCAACTGCACTAGTCCTGATTCAAGTTTGGCTTCATGCGGACCATCGATTGCTAGAAAGTTGGTTTTGGAACTGATAATTTCTAAGTAATCGGCAAACGCAACTGCACATCTAGCGCCATTGCCACACATGCTTTGACTCCCGTCAGCGTTGAAATAAATCATCTCAAAGTCAAAATCGGGATGCTTGCGGATGAGTATCAATCCATCAGCACCTATTCCAAAACGACGATCACAAAGCTTGAAGACCAAATTTAAATCGGACAGATCGAAGTCGGCCATTCGATCGTCGATCATGACAAAGTCATTGCCTGTCCCTTGGTATTTGAAAAAAGATATTTCCATAAATCTAAATTGTTAAAATATGGGACAAAAGTCCATCCAAAGCCTCTGTAGGTTACAAACTTAATCAACTTATCATAAAATCAGACTTATTGTCTGATTACCAACTTCCAATCGATTGATTTAATGATTAATTTCAGTTTCTGAATTTGAATAGCATCTAAATAAAACACCAAATGACTCCATCAGAGAATTTAATCACGAGAAGATTGTTTCTAGCCAATTCCTCAAAAGCAGGTATTGCACTTGGACTTGCAGGAACTGGAATTTTAACCGCATGTGCAACAAATGCCAGCGGCGATGAGAAGGCGATTTTAGCCACTGCATTTACGCAGACTCCTTTAGACTATGACTATTCAGCTTTGGCTCCAAACATTGATGCAATGACCATGGAGATTCACTACACCAAGCATGCTGCTGGCTACGCTAAAAATCTGGGCGAGGCTATTACTGAAGAAAGTGTAGATACGAATAAGCCTCTAGAAGATGTGTTGGCTAAAATCTCGACTTACTCCACCAAAATGCGAAACAATGGCGGTGGACATTACAATCATGAGCTGTTTTGGAAAGTAATGAGTCCCACAGGCGGAGGCAAGCCTGAAGGCGATTTAGCGGCAGCCATTGATTCTTCTTTTGGAAGCTATGATGCTTTCGTTACTGAATTTGAGACTGCTGCGAAGACTCGCTTCGGGTCAGGCTGGGCATGGCTTGTGGTGGGTGATGATAAAAAACTGGCTGTTGGTTCCACTGCCAATCAAGACAATCCGTTGATGGATGTCTTAGATTTTAATGGCGTTCCTCTTCTAGGATTAGACGTTTGGGAGCATGCCTATTACCTGAACTACCAAAACAAGCGCACGGATTACGTTTCTGCTTTTTGGAATGTGGTGGATTGGAATACTGTAAACCAGCGGTTTGCAGCTGCCTCCATGTAAATCTCCTCTTCTACAATCAAAAAAGGACCGGAATTTCCGGTCTTTTTTATTTATTTCGATATTCTAAAACCACATCATGCAAGATCCAAAGTCACTTACCGCAGTTGCACAATTTCACCAAACCTTCAAACATCCAGTCGTAGCACAGCCCGCCATCCCATCAGAAACCAGATGCAACCTTCGTGTTTCGTTATTGGCAGAGGAATTGAAAGAATTGGAAAAAGCAATCGAAAATAAAGATCTTGTCGAGATAGCCGATGCCTTATGTGATTTGCAGTATGTGCTCTCAGGTGCCATTCTAGAATTTGGCTTAGGGGAAAAATTCAAAATCCTCTTCGACGAAGTACAACGTTCCAATATGAGTAAGGCCTGCGAAAGCGAAGCTATAGCCAAAGCTACAGTGACCCATTATGAGGCCAAAGGCACGCCCTGTTTCTATGAAAAAGAGGGCAATTCGTATTTAGTCTTCCGAGAAGGTGACCGCAAAACCCTGAAATCTGTAAACTACTCTCCTGCAGATTTGAAGGGGATTTTAGGGAGATAGAAAAAAAGCCGACTCGATTGAGCCGGCTTCTTTTATTACATCTTCAAGGAATTTTTGAACTTAAAACTATAAAGCCTGTATCCAATAGTCATCGTAAAAAACTTCCATTGATTCTTGAAAGGGTAGCGCTCTCCATCTATTTCGATGTCTCTCGAATAATCAGCTCTAGGCTGCCATTTGGCCCAGAAAACCAGTCTTTGCGCATACTCGATGGAGGCTCCATAAGCAAAATTCATAGTGACAGGTATCTGGGAGCTTCGAAAGGCATTGCCGACTTTAGAAACACCAGGCAAACCTACGAATGAAAGTTCCCCCTCGTCAAGTACTATATTTCCGGAAACATTAAGCCCTCCAAAAACACTGAGCCTGAGATTACCTAACTGAATAATTTAAAGTTGAGGTAATATTTCCCAAGACACCCTTGTCATACTTGGCCCACTTACTTTATAAGGTATTATTCAATTAACTTCCACATTTTCATTGAAATAGAGGTAAGAATTATAGGCTCTCGAGTAATTTAGCTTTTGGTGAATAGCAAATCTATCTGATAGCTGCATCTCGAAGAAGATACCAAGCGATCTCGTATTGAAAGACTCATTATTAGACGGTAATACTATTATGCTATCGAACTGATGAATAGAAGTAAATTGATCTATGCTTACCACTCCTATCTCTACACCGAAAGAATTCTGAGCGTATGTATTCACTGAATATAAGAAGGCTATTAGGAAAAATATTAGTTGCTTCATTGTAATTGGAAGGAAAGGCTACCAGTATTGTAGATGAAACCATCATTTGTTCCTATTGTATTACAATACTCAACTATGGATGAACCCAGTCTATCGGTTTCATCAGTGGTGGTAATGGAAAAATTAACCGTATTAGTTATAGCTTGACCAGCTGATATTTCCCAGCTGTTGGAAAAGGAGAAGTTTTGTGTCCTTGTCAACCCAGGGTCCCATTCACTCCAAACATAACTCATTCTTTCCCCATACAATGCTCGATCCCAAGTAATGATTTCAGGGTTTTCATAGCGCCATTGTGTATTACAACGAAATAAGCCACAATCCCTTACATCACTATTATTTAAATAAAAAACTTTTTGAATAACGAAAGGTGCTCCATTAAGTGGTGCAATTGCAATATTAAGTTCCATTTCCAAATCTCCATTAATCCAATGATCTTTAATTCCGTCAAAAGTAGCCATGTCCTTAAGCTTAAAACGGTACAACCTATCCTGGCCTGTGGTAGTATCTCTGTCACAATCTGGGTCAGAACCTCCGCCGCCTCCACCGCCGCCGCCGCCGCCGCCAATAAAACAAAGGTTATTTGATTCAAAGAAATCTTGGGTATTGTAAAAAGAATTGTTTTGATCTTCAAATACTGCTTCTGCTAACATAGGGCATTCAAACATCACTCTGTCGCCTACACCTGGGTTTTTTGGAATAGCAGTAATTCTTTCATTCTCACTTATAACAATTACAGGTCTTGTTGGAGCTTCATCAGCGCTTAGTTCGAAATAGTTGCCGTCTTTGTCATATGCAGGGATGATCCCATTCTCTCTTGAGCTTGGGACATAGGCCACAAGATAATCTTCAGTTTCTGTGAAATTAATTTCGTCAGAAAGCTCAGGCACATACACTTGTAAAAGAGGGTGGAACCTTGAAATGGAATCCATGAAACTTTCTACATCCTCTGAAGTCCGGCTTGAACTACGGTTTAACCCAGAAATAATTGACCCAAAGGTTATCGTTCTTTTGTTTGAATTAGCAAAACTTGTAGTAAGAGCCTTATCCGCATTCATTACAACCAAAAAATTATAATCACCATCAAATTGAAGATTGGCCTTTTCTTTCATAAAGTCCAACACTAAAGGATCCTCAAGGCTAGCCGCAATATTTTGAGCAACCCTTGAGGCCAGTTGATCCTTCACTATGCTGATCTGAGATACTTCATTTGCTGTTTTCAGAAGCAACGAAAGCTCTGGATCTTCCGACATTCCTTCTTGACAAGCAAACACACCGAAGGCAATCATGAAAATAGATGCCCATTTAACTAAAACTTCCTTTATGAACTTTTGTGTTTTGTGTTTTCATAACATTTATATTTTTTGGTTTGCTGAATTTAAATGATGTATAATCCAAGAAAAATACCCGTAAATGGGTATTGTTAGAGGTTTTTTGTAGAGGGAAAAAGGATTTTTTATGACTTGTTCAAGTTAAAATATTTCTGTTTTAGATCAGATATAGCTAATTGATTCTGGTTATCATATTTTTGTAGTTTGAATCACATTCTGAATTTAATCAGGATTTGTTAATTTGAAAATGGTGTCTTGCACCTTTCTTGGCTGAAGAAGTGAAAAAACTAGAGGAGGCGATTAAAGATCATCACCTCGTCGAAATCGCTGATGCTCGCTGCAGTATTCAGTATGTCTTATCCGGTGACATTTTAGAATTTGGCGTGGGGGAAATCATCAAATCTTTGTTTGACGAAGTACAACGGTCGAATATGAGTAAGGCCTGCGAAAGCGAAGACGTAGCCAAAGCTACAGTGACCCATTATGAGGCCAAAGGCATGCCCTGTTTCTATGAAAAAGAGGGCGATTCGTATTTATATTTAGTCTTCCGAGAAGGTGACCGCAAAACCCTGAAATCTGTAAATTATTCTCCAGCGGATTTGAAAGTGATTTTGGAGAAATAGTCAGGAAGTCTTTAGCGTGTCTCCTTTGTGTGTTTTGAGTTCAATGATCTTGGCTGGCAGATTGAAGCCTGCTTTCTCCAGAGCAGTCAATACGCTGAGGATAGTAGCGCTTTTGGCGTCCAGGTCGGCAATCGTATGATCTAGGCTATCTACCCAAAAATCAATTACGATATTTAAAGTGCTTTTAGCCTGTTCATCCACTATGACTGTTACTTTTTTCTTCCAGTATTCAAGCAAGGTACGCCTTGGAAGGCTTTCTTGATGACCTTCATCGCTACCTCATAATCAGGAGCCGTTCAGCCCAGCCTTAAAATCCTAGCGTAGATAGCCATCTATTGTAAAATTGATTAGTGGATTCTTGATTAGCTCTTGGTTAGGAATAAAAATATCATTGCCATCCAAGGTTTTGATCTGATTCCCGTGGAGATTGAATACTTGACCATGGATACCGCTTACATCGAAAATTTCCCCAACTTCAAAGGGAGCCTTGAAAGCCAGTAAAATCCCCGAGAGAAAATTTTCGCCGATGTCTTTCAAGGCAAATTCTATGATGAATGCCAAAATATCTGTAACTCTCAATAGGTCGGAGACAATACTAGTGGAACCAATGATCCAGAAGATCAAAAGTAGCCCAACCAAAATAACCATAGCCGTCACGATGGTTGCCTAGAAATTTGCCGGAAGTGGAACTTCCAGGTGCATGGAGAAATGTTGATCCAAGAATATTCTGAGGTCCTCGCAAAAAACATTCTTATACTTCATGTCCTATTTTCGGTTTTTTCACTCTCCAAAAATCGATTGAAATCTTTCAAAAAGACTCTTTTCGAGTCTTTTGGCACCCCTATTTTGCTGTTATTATTGGTTTGGACTCAACTATCCCCGGAGACCTGTGCAAGTTGTAGGCAATTGCCTCCATCAGATTCTGGGTATGCATTTTTAGAATCCCTCTGTATCTGGCACCGGTGGAATTAATCCACTAACATCCAAATGTCTGCTCCATTTTAAATCTGGTTTTGCCGATCAGTTTGTTTCCGAGTTTTTCCTGCTCTGTCAGGGTTCCCTCTTCTTGGCTTTGAGCAGGATTCTATACTTCAGTTTCTTGGTCTTCAGCAGATCTTCGTTTTTGGCTGAGAGGTAGACTTTTTCTGCACAGACAGGAAAAAGTTCGGGCTGATCTGAAGTAGCCAGAACGTCTTCCAGATTGGCTACCTCATTCACATTTGCTGGGTGGTAACCAACCCGCTTACTATATCTGCGGTATCGGTTACATTGTGTTTTTTGTAGCCATACCGCGTTTTCCCTGCTTTCTTTATCTATCTGGCTTGGCTATCTCAACCAGGATATTCCTTTTTGATGAGTTTGTGAGCCTTCTCTTCGTTTTCCTGCTCATGTGGAGTTCTTTCTTGATCAGATAGGTCTAAAGCTAATTCGTAAGCGATTTAGCCTTCGGTTTTCAAGGGGTTGTCTATGATGTTGGCATCCACAATTGCACCGGTCTTAACGATTACTTTATGCTTTTCCAGTTGTTTGTCCATTGCCTTTAACAGCTTTTCAGACACCTTTTTTTTGGTAAGTTCAGTCTTGAAACGACTATTCTGCTTTGGTCAGGAACGGGATTTCCCAAGCTGATGTCCACAAAACGGCTAAAAGAAATGCGCTCGTTAACCCGATCTTCGCCCTCCGAGTTGCTCAGACCATACCAGGTTTGTAGAAGAGTCATCTTAAAAAGAACGATTCCTTCATAACAACGGCGTACCACGGCGCTTTTGCCTTTTTGATGATACTTGCTGATAACATTGGAAACTGGGCGCTAGTCAATGGATTGATCTGATTGAAGAGTTGCTATTTGATTTTTTTAACTCCGTCATGTAGTCCGCAAAGCCCAGTTTATGTTCGTTTTTCATACCCTAAAATCTATGAAACAATCCGTTAAAAATAGAACTATAAGCCCATTAATCAAATGATTATATATAAATGTGCCCTTCAATTGTATCGAGGTGTTTATAAAAAGATGCATACACTGAATGGAGTTAATTTTTTTATCTAAGTGTAATCCGTACAGTAGTCGGATGAAACTACACTTTAGTATCTTCGAGACAATATGAAGCAGTTGGGAAGTAATTCCACTTTTTAAAAGTTCAATCTATCAGGGTTGCGATTTCCATAGTCATTCTTAATCCAGCCCCAATATTTGTCGAGGTTACCGGTTGCTTCGTTACGGCGCTTAGGTATTTATGATTTGACTATTTTATGGTCATTGAATTAAATAAAGGAATTTGTGAAATCGATCAAATAATTGATTCTGAGATGCCTGCTCGCCGTGGCTGGGATCAAATCCTGAGTAACTTGTCCGCCGTGGCGGAGCCATGGGTTAAACTTATGGGAAAAATCAAAGTGAATCACTAGGCACAATATCAAATGGTTTCGAACAATTTCGAAGGGAATTGTTTCCTTTTACTTACGATTATAAGTTAATATCGGACCGTCACATTCACCCCAGGTATCTCTGAGTTGTTTGTTAACGCTGTAGATTATTAGTTCTTTTTCATACCCATAGCAGCTTCCTGAAATTTGATCACCGTCTGTAAAAGCTAGGTTCAGATAAAATCTGATGTCAGAATCGGAAGTCTACTCCATCTTTTCAATGGAATAGGCGCCTGATGCCTGAAAATTTCCATCTTCGTTCTGCTGAGTTTTAGTGAATTTCCCATTACGTCAAAACAGGTAAGTTTGTCTGTAATACAGATCCGCCCCCTCTATTTTTTCACCAGTCCAAGGGTTGACAGATGGGGTAATTCCCAATCTCCCAGGATTATTTTTCTTCGAACAGGCAGTAAGGGCGAAGAGTATAATCAGTGGTAAAAGTAAATTTTCATGACGTTTTAAATGATTAAAACTTAGTTCGGAGAAATGTTTTTTTTTTTGACAAAATAAGGAGCTTTTATTCTCCCAACTGGTTCTAGAATCCTAGCCCTTTTAAGATTTTATTGACCGCATCGATAGTCAGTTTAAATAAAATTTTTAATCCTAAATAGGGAAAATTTAACCTATATTAAGATATAGAATAAGTTAACTGGAGAAGCACCTGCGAGCTTACCGTATAATAATTGATCGAATGATGTAAAACTATTTTTGTGAGCTCCCCAGAGAATAATCTTGTCCATTTTTTTATTGACCCATTATTGCTTCAATCTTTTCATGTTGGTATCATTGAGAGCAAAAATATTAAACATAAGAAAAAAAATTATAGTGTGAATCGATCAAAAAGAGAATTAGGCAAAATCTGGGATCTAATCAGAGGTGGTAGGCAGAAGTGGTTGGGTTACCCATTTCTACATAAGGCTTTCAAAAAGAATCACGGTTATCTATTCGATCTAAAAAATCCTGTTACACATAATCAACGAATAGTTCATAAGATGATTATCGACCGGAATCCTTTGATGGTTATTACCGCTGACAGAGTGAAAGTCAGGGATTATGTTTTGAAAATATTGGGACCGGAGGAGGGAGGAAAAATTCTGATACCACTCTATTTCATCAGTAAAACGGGTCAGGATATTCCGCATCAGTCCTGGGACTTTGAGTTTTTTATGAAAGCTAATCACTCTTCGGGAGATAATATGCTGATACAGCCCGGTGAAGATCCTGAGAAATTGAAGACTTTATGTAAGAAGTGGTTACGGACTTCCTATGGTCAGCCTTTTCATGAATGGGCCTATAGAGATATTCCAAGACGAATTACATGCGAGAAAGTCTTAAGAGATGGAAATGGATTAATCCCTATGGATTTAAAGTTTTACTGCTTTCATGGAAGGGTGAAAATGATTTATTTTTTGAAAGATAGATTTGGAGATCAGACCAGTCTCATTTTGGATGAAAACTTGAAGGAAATTCCGGGATCTCAAATGTTGGGAGGTAAAAAGATGGATACGGTTCCCGTCTTTTCAAATTTTGAGAAAATGATAGAAATCAGTGAGCGGCTTTCTAAGGCTTTAGATTTTTGCAGGGTGGACTTATATGATGTTGATGGAAATATTTACTTTGGAGAAATAACACATTATTCAGCAGCTGGGACACATCGATTTGATGATTTTGATACTGACCTTGCCTATGGAGAAATGTGGAAAGAGGAAAACAAGAATCAGAATTTTTTTCAGATCTACGACGAAATAAAATCTCGTTCAGAGAATAGAGTAATTTGAATGTTCGACTCAAATTATTCCTAGCTTTTGCCGCAAAGAGCCGCTTTTTACTAAAGCGTCGTTGACCTGTTCTTCCATTTATCCTAATCCCACTTTAAATAGTTAATGGAACTTGGACTTCTCTTTGTTTAGACGATAAACCAATTCTCGACCGGCATCATTTCGGTCAAAACCCGGAATTTTATCAAATTCATTCTGCGTACCAAAAGAGCCTCTGGCGCTTTTCGCAATCCTCATTTTTTACATTGACTTAGCACCTCCCAAAACGCCGATTACTGTCGATTTTCTTAACCATGGATACAAACATGTCGCACCTCTGCTGCTTTGTCTGCCGCATATAGATTCTTTAACCTTTGACATTCGGCTTTTGATATTTTATGCATAAGGGTGAGGCTATGTACACTTGGTGTTGCGGTAAAAAAAATATTCTCTGTGAAACCTCAGTGCGCTCCTATGTTAGCAAAAGTATAAAAATGCACCTCTTTACCAATTATATTTATAGTAAAGTGGTGGAGGATGAGAGCCTATCGGTGCCTAAATAATCACAAGATATATTCTCACAGAGATATCGCCTCATCCTCTTCTTTCTCTTGGAGTTTAAACAGAATGTAAAGCGTGCCAGTCCAGCTTTTTTTGCGGTCAGACACAGCTTGAATATCGACAAGGAGACAAAACGGAAGGGAGACATCCACTTTAATTTTCTTTACTTCTAACCATTTTGTAACTAGAATTCAAATCATAGCCCATGGTTTAAACTGTGGGCTATTTTTTTGGTCCTGACCAGAAAACCATTTCAATGGTTTGACATCCTAATTCTAATATTCCTCTTAAATTAGAGCTGAATAATTTTCTCTGCCTAGCTATGAACAAAGTCAACCTGAATGAAAAATTTGATCTCATCAAAGAACATTGGAGCCCAAAGATTATCGGCGAACTCAATGGTCAGGATGTCAAACTAGCCAAAGTCAAAGGTGAATTTGTTTGGCATGATCACAAAGGTGAAGACGAGCTTTTTCTGATTATGAAAGGCACGCTGAGAATCGAGTTTCGGGACCGAAGTATTACGCTGAATGAAGGTGAAATGCTGATTATTCCAAGAGGTGTAGAACATTACCCGATTGCAGAGGAGGAAGTTTGGCTATTGCTCTTCGAACCTCAAAGCACCAAACATACAGGAGAGGTGATGACGGAGCGTACCGTGGAGAAATTTGAGAAGATTTGAGAAGGTGTTTCCATATCTCTCTTACCTTTTTTAGTATTTTTAAGTATGTTGTTGAATCTCACAAGTTTTTACTCTAGGTTGTTTTGATTTTTGAAGAAAAATGGACAAACTCAATTACTCGATTCTATTAAAAAGGTCATCACTGAATCCCGGCAGCGGGTTTTCAGAATGGCAAATTCAGCCTTATTACAAACTTATTGGCAAATCGGAAAGCTAATCATTGATGAGGAGCAAAATGGAAATGAAAAAGCTGAATATGGCAAGGCAACTTTAAGAAATCTTGCAAAGCAGCTTACTTTGGAATTTGGGAAAGGTTTTGACTATACAAACCTTACGAATATGCGTAAGTTTTTTTTAGCATTTCCAATTCTTGACGCATTGCGTCAAGAATTGAGTTGGACACATTATCGTCTCCTTTGTAGACTTGATTCTGAGGAAAAACGAAACTATTACTTGAATGAAAGTGTAGCCACAAATTGGAATAGTAGGACCCTGCAACGCCAAATCAATAGTATGGCCTTTGAAAGAGTACTCGAGCATCAGTCCGGGAATCCTGAAACTAATTCCATTCAAAATTTTATAAAAGACCCCTACATTTTTGAATTTTTAGGATTACCTGCTCATTCAAAAAACTCGGAACGTTCCATAGAAACGGCAATCATTGACCATTTGCAACAATTTCTACTTGAATTCGGAAAGGGATTTGCTTTCGTCGCACGTCAACAACATATAGCCACTGACACGTCTGATTTTTATATTGATTTAGTCTTTTATTACTATTTATTGAAATGCTTTGTGGTTATCGATTTAAAAACCGGAAACCTTTCTCATCAAGACGTTGGGCAGATCGACATGTATGTGCGGATGTACGATGATTTGAAAAGAAGCTCAGACGATAATCCCACGATCGGAATTTTGCTTTGCAGCGAGAAGGATGAAACCATTGTAAAGTATTCCGTACTCAACGACAAAAGCTTACTTTTTGCCAGTAAATATTTACTCTATTTGCCTAAAGAAGAAGAATTGAAGCGCCTGGTTGAGCTAGACCGATTAAATTTTAATTTAGATATAGATCAAGAATCAAATCAATGAAATGGATTTACGCAGTTATAATATCAGGTCTTTTTACAGCCTGTCTTCCTGAGAAAAGGGAATTCCAACTTGATCTGGAGGAGCTTTCGATCGAAAAAATCCACGAGTTGTATACTTCTGGCGTCCTCACTTCCGAAAGTCTCGTCAATGCCTACTTAGCCTGGATCGACTCGGTAAATCCCAAAATAAATGCCTTGACCACGATCAATCCAAAAGCGATTGAAATCGCCAAAGCTTTGGATACCGAGTACAAGAAAACCGGAATCCTTCGTCCACTGCATGGAATTCCAATGATCGTCAAAGACAACATCAATACGATCGGAATGCCGACAACAGCCGGTTCGTTAGCCTTGGCTGACTTTTATCCTGAAACAGATGCCTTTATCATCAAAAAACTTGAAGAAGCTGGTGTGATCATTCTGGCCAAATCCAATATGGCAGAATGGGCTTTTTCAGCGATGCACTCCGAAAGCTCTACGGCTGGAATCACTCGAAATCCTTACAATCTAGACTACGTGCCGGCAGGATCAAGTGGGGGTACAGGTGCTGCGGTTGCAGCAAATCTCGGAACCATTGGACTTGGAACTGATACTGGAAACTCGATCCGTGGTCCTTCTTCACACAATGCGCTAGTCGGTTTTCGAAGTACGCTAGGCCTGATAAGCCGAGAAGGAATCGTTCCGCTTTACCTCCGAAATGATGTGGTAGGTCCGATGTGTAAAACCGTGGAAGATGCCACTAGAGTGATGCAAGTAATGGTAGGTATAGATCCAAAAGATGCCTTGACTTCCTATTCCGAAGGAAAAGGGGTGAAAGATTACCTGCAATATTTAGACAAAGATGGTCTGAGGGGGGCGCGGATTGGCGTTTTCCGTACGCTGAGTGAAAAAGATCCTGATCCCGAGATTTCCGCACTTTTCAACCAAGCCTTAAAAGACATGGAAAGCATGGGAGCTGTACTTGTGGATTCTGTTGCCGTACCGAATTTTGAGGAATTGAGACAAGATCAATGGTGTCCTACTTTTCGAACTGATTTGGAAGATTTCCTCCAGACTTATGTCAAACGGGATACCATGAGCAGCTATGAAGATGTAATCCGAGTTGGGACGAAGTCAGACTACACTCGCAACCGCATAGCATCTATGGCCGGAAATGCTCAAAGAAGAGGTAATCCTGAAATTCCTTGTGGCAATGCCTATGAAGATGAGCGAAGAGTAGCTTACCGTCAAGCGATAGAGAAAACTATGGACTCACTCCAGTTAGATGCCTTGGTTTATCCTTCTTGGAATAATCGCCCAGCGTTGATTGATAAATTTGAGGAGGAATATCTAGGAGACAATTCGCAGATCATTGCGCCAGCTACCGGTCAGCCAGCCTTTACGGTTCCTATGGGTTTCAGCTTAGGAAATCTCCCAGCTGGTCTTCAGTTTTTGGGAAGAATGTATGCAGAGCCTACCTTGATCCGATTGACTTATAGCTATGAGCAAGGGACGAAGCATCGAAGAGCGCCGAAGTTATAAGGCTTATGAAACTTGCTTCCCTTTTATATCTAGCACTATTGACCCTGACTTTTGGGGCAATTTCCAAATCTCCAACGGAAGTAGAATTAACTACCAACTATGGAACGATCATCTTTCGCCTCTACGACGAGACACCGCTCCATCGGGATAATTTCATCAAACTGGTGGATTCAGGGACTTATGATAGCCTTCTTTTTCATCGGGTGATCAAAGGCTTTATGATCCAGGCTGGTGATACCAAAAGTAAAAATGCCAGTGATACAGTCGCCCTCGGAGGATCTGATTTGAGTTATCAGGTTCCCGCGGAAATTCGAGCAAATCTTTTTCACAAAAAAGGAGTGCTGGCTGCAGCAAGAACGGGAAATCCCGAGCGAGCTTCGAGTAGTACGCAATTCTACATTGTTCAGGGAATCATCCATACTGATAGCTCGCTGGATCACAATGAGAGCCGAATCAATAAAATGCTGGCGAGGCACTTTGCCGTAAATGATCCGAATACTAAACCTCTTTTAGATTCACTGGAAAAAGCAAGAACGGTCAAGGATACTATCCAAGTAAAAACCCTCAATGATAGTCTGACGAAAATTGTGGATAACTATACAGATTTTGAACGCTATGTGATTCCAGAATCGCATCGCCAAGTCTACAAGGAAATCGGAGGAACTCCTCATTTGGATCAGAACTATACGATATATGGAGAGGTGATTTCAGGCTTAGAAGTGGTGGATGCAATTGCTGCTGTAGATACCACAAGACCAGATCGGCCAGTCACTGAAGTTCGAATCTTGAGCATGCGGCTGATTTCTAGATAATTTCTCTAAATTAATAGGCTAAACCCTCAGCCTGTGAAATCGATCTTCTCACTTATTGTACTCCTTCTTTTTGTTTTTTCCTGCCAAGAAAAGGAGGCTGAAGAATCAAAATCTACCTATCCTAATATCGTTTACATCTTTACAGATGATTTGGGCTACGGTGATATTGGGGCCTTTGGTGCTACCGATATCAAGACTCCAAACATTGATCGAATCGCAAATGAGGGAATTAAATTCACCTCGTTTCTTTCCGCTTCACCTGTTTGTAGTCCTTCCCGAGCAGGTCTTTTGACAGGTAGAATGCCGCAACGGATGGGAATCAATGCAGTGTTTTTTCCAGAAAGCTTTACCGGAATGGATCCGGAGGAAATCACGTTTGCAGAAATCCTGAAAGAGAAAGGTTATCAAACTGCTGCCGTTGGCAAATGGCACCTTGGACACCTCGAGCGATTCCTTCCACTCAATCAAGGCTTCGATCAATATTTTGGGATTCCCTATTCCAATGATATGACCTCGGTGGTCTATCTGCGGGATAATGAAGTCGAAAGCTTTGAAGTAGATCAGAGGTACACCACTCAGAAATACACGGAAGAAGCATTAGCATTTATCGATAAAGCTGCGGATTCGCCCTTTTTGCTTTACCTCGCACATAATCAACCCCATGTTCCGATTTATGCTTCGCCTGATTTTCAGGGAAAATCTGAACGTGGTTTATACGGAGATGTGATCCAGGAGATTGATTGGAGTGTGGGTCAGGTTTTAAAGAAGTTGGGGGAGAAAGGGATTTTGGAAAACACCTTGATCATCTTCTCATCTGACAATGGGCCTTGGCTGGTGATGGAAGATCATGGAGGGTCGGCTGGCGAACTCAGAGAGGGAAAGCAATATACGTTCGAAGGCGGTGTGAGAGTGCCTACCGTGGTCATGTGGAAAGGGAAAATTGCTCCAGGCCAAGTCTATGAAGAATTGGCTACGCAAATGGATTGGTTTCCTACTTTTTGTAAGCTAGTCGGGGCTGAGATTCCTTCTGATAGGGAAATTGATGGAAAAGACCTATCGGCGGTTCTCTTTGAAAATGGCAATCGTGAAGGAGACACTTTTCTATACTACATGCTCTCAGATCAGCGAGGCTTTCGTGAAGGCGACTGGAAGATCAAGCGACCTTATGGAGGTTTTACTGGAGACCGAGGAATGAAAGCTGTGGAAGCGCATGATATTTTACTTTTTAATCTTAAAGATGACCCGGGAGAAACGACAAATCTTGCCAAAGAAAATCCCGAAAAACTAGCTCAAATGATGCGTGCAATGGATTTAGAGGTGAAGCAATTGGGGCCTCTACCTGAAAGTAAGATGGTGCGAAGTGGTGCTGACAATAGTCATTATGAATACTTGGATCAGAAGCGAAAAGGAGAGTTAGAGCGTTAACAATTTAAATGGCTCTTCAAAAAAAATATTATGATTATACGGAATGATGCCAGTAGCCTTATTTTCTCTGATTAAAAGGACAAAAGACCCCTGCCCGAAAGACAGGCGGAGATGACTGATGACCGATGCGGCGTTCATTGAAAGTTTCGAACAAATTCTATTCTTCGTATGTCTCTTATTAGCAGAAAAGCGGATATACATAAAAATATTCATCTCTTCTACTTAAAGATCAAAACACGCGGAGCGGGCTTCTTTTCGCTCAATTCTTTCGCGTAAACTTTCATCGCTAATTTCTTGTGGGCTAAAAACCTTTCCTCAGGACTCAGGCTCAAATTATAGGATAACTGATCAAGCTCCATTTCTTCAAATGAAGCCGAAAATTGGAGTTTACGTGTGCCTTTTGAAGTAGATAAGCTTTCCTTTTTCATGAATTTGCTAAAAAAAAGTTTTTCAATTAACTAAGTTACCAATTTTTATCCTTTTCCCTCAAACTCAAACATCGCGCGGCTATACCGTTTGTATTGATGATCCTGATAAAAATAATATGTGTATCCGCTTACTTGCACGTAGCCAAATTTAAAACAGATTTGCTTCCTAAAATCCCCCTTGCCCCCTTTGAGAAAGGGGGAATTCGATCCAATTCCAAATCAATATTTCATTTTTGACGGGAACGTGCACCTATGAGGATACACATAAAAAAAAAAATTTTTCAAATTCTTCTCAGATTGAAGTTGAAATTTTCCTCCATATTCTGACACTTTAATGAAATATTATTTTGTATTAACTTTTCTTTCTCTGTTCTTTATTTGGGTTTGCTTAGTCTGTCAAAGACCTTCAAAAATCCACACTTGCGTTAATCGAGATTTTTGATAAAGAGATACAATCCAAGGCGATGCTTGGATTCCAAGATTCGATTCGAACGAAATGGAATAATCTGCCGATTGCGATGGTGCCTCCAGCGGGGGCTAGATTTGGAGATTTTTCCGATGAAAGCAAACTCAAATTTCATCCGCTCTTCACCACTATGTTAAGTTCCCATGGCTATTTGAAGACTTTTGCAATTCTGCAGTTTAATGATATTTTGAGATAGGTTATCAAAAAGGCGAAATCAATGAGAACACCATTAAGATGGTACGGAAGCTAGATTAGGACTACGGCAATTACTTTTTTGCAGTTTGGGGAGACCCAGCGAAAGATGCTATTTGGGGGTTAAAATTTGAAGAGTATCACCTCTCAATTAATCTTTCTGTAGCGAGGTTTTCTGATCGGATTGGCGGTTCATCAAATTGTACCGTTAGGGACAATATCTGGGTAGAATTTAGGATTGTATTCGTATAAAATCGTGCCATCAGGCACGGAATATGAATTATTCAGATGCTGTACCTATGGCACAGATGGGTCGTTTTTGCATTGTTTTTCTACCCATATAGCCTCTACGAGGCTTTTCTTTGTACCAAATTTAGCTGTGTTATGTTCATGTGATTGTCCCGTTAGGGACAATATCTGGGTAGAAAATATGAATGATGTTTTATCGAACCGTGCCGTCAGGTACGGAATATGAATTATTCAGATGCTGTACCTACGGCACAGGGGGGTTTGGTTTTGCGATTGTTTTTCTACCTATATATAGCCTCTACGAGGCTTTTCTACCCTATCAGATTATTGAATACATGGATGAATTGTCCCATAGGGACAAAATATGGGTAGAAAAATGGGTTGTATTATTTTCCAGCCGTGCCGTAGGTACGGAATATGAATTATTCAGATGCTGTACCTACGGCACAGATGGGTTAGATTTCACATTATCATCTACCCATATAAAGCCTTTACGAGGCTCTTCATCTTGTTAAATTAGCTGAGCTATATTTATGTGATTGTCCCGTTAGGGACAATATCTGGGTAGAAAATATGAATGATGTTTTATCGAACCGTGCCGTCAGGTACGGAATATGAATCATTTCTAGATGCTGTACCTACGGCACAGGGGGGTTTGGTTTTGCGATTGTTTTTCTACCTATATATAGCCTCTACGAGGCTTTTCTACCCTATCAGATTATTGAATACATGGATGAATTGTCCCATTAGGGACAATATCTGGGTAGAAAATATGAATGATGTTTTATCGAACCGTGCCGTCAGGTACGGAATATAAAATATTACCAGATGTAGTCCGTGAAGCACAACATTTTAATTATTCAGAGAGCCTATAAACATCCTAAATTAATGTTTTTGGGTATCAGATGGGAATTGAGATTTTATATCTAATTTCCTTAATGGCAAACACATACACACAAATTCATATTCAATTAGT
>Ga0209491_10002528_pt1 | contig 32406 bp, 25 predicted proteins | sample BON02_FD_187213 | JGI IMG/M metagenome (GOLD analysis project Ga0209491, IMG submission 187213) | Freshwater microbial communities from Lake Bonney liftoff mats and glacier meltwater in Antarctica - BON-02 (SPAdes) (version 2) | ecosystem: Environmental > Aquatic > Freshwater > Ice > Glacier... | reverse complement strand
GCGCAAATTCAAAATCGCCTGTTCCGCGATCAGGCGTTCTGCGGCAGTAAGGTCATCAAAATTCATCGTGTAGACTCCGTTCGATTCAGAAAAGACGACTACTACAATAATCCAGCTTGCCTATTCGCGCAACCGTTCTTGAGCGCACCCCTAGCTTAACTGGTTTTTTCGACATCGACTTCGCTCCTTGCGTGCAATATACCACGCTTAATTCAGCGCAGACTATTCACGCGGAATTCCACTCCAGCCTTGTCTATCGAGCGGCGGCCGTTGCCGGTGTTCAGTTGTCGCGCGAATTCGCGTACCAGACCATCCAACGACAGCGCCGCGGCAGGCCGCTGCGAATTGCCGTACTGGGGTTGAGCTGGCCGGCGGATCGCGGCGCATGGATTCCGCTAACCGGTGGTCAGCCGCTCGGGCAGGCGCATTATGAAATGATCGTTGACAAGACGCTGAGGGTGTCGCTCGTCGAACAGATCACGCTTGGCCAAGAAACGTACACCGTCGTCGGCACCACCAATAACATGATCAACTGTGGCGGCGACGGACTCGCGTTGTTTAGGGTGCCGACGCGCAAGCGATTCGGTTCGAAACGTCGGACGAAGCGATTCGACTGGAACGCCCCGCCAGAGAATCACGCGGCGAAACTTTTGAGCCGGCGATTGACAAACCCATGATGCTGGAGAATGCATTCCGGGCGACCGCACAACTTCCTGCCGTGACCCGACCACAGGTGAGTGCAGTGATGGTCAGTCTATTGGCAGGAGGCGACGTTAAAAAAAGTGGCCGAGACGATTTCCGGTTGGGGCGATATTTCCGTGTTCACGGCGACCGGACAACGCGAGCTGCTGCTGCTGCTGCTGCTGAAGGGCAGCGTTGAAACATTCCGGCGGCAGATCAGCTCGTTTCGCGTCTTACTGACCGTGATCGCTGCCATTATAATGGCCCTTATTCTCTACACGCTGACGCTGGACAAGATTCATTCGATCGCGTCGCTGAAGCTGATCGGCGCATCGAACACCGTGATCCAGGGTTTGATCCTGCAACAGGCGCTGATTCTTGGAATCGTGGGATTTGGCATCGCGTACCTTGTGGGCCAGCATGTTTCCAAAGTTTCCACGGCGCCTGATTCTGGCCGATTCGGATCTGCTGCAACTGGCGGGGATCGAGCTGGGAATTTCTGTGCTGTCCAGCGTGCTGGGCATCTGTAAAGAGATGAAAGTCTCTCCGAATGAGGCTGTGTCATGACGAAGTCTCAAACGAAACCCAAAGCCATCGACGCAGTCGGACTGACAAAGATCTATGGCAGCGGTAATACGGAAGTTGTGGCCATGCGCGATGCGACGATGCACGCAGGGTGGGGCGAAGTTGTGGCGTTACTGGGCCCCAGCGGTTCCGGGAAATCGACCTTTCTGATAGCCGTGGGCCTCATCAATCCGCTGACTGGCGGACAGATTACGATCGGCGGAAAACTTATTCAGGACGGCGAAGCGGCACAAGTCAACCTGCGTTCGTTTCGTCTTCAGCACATTGGCTTCATCTTGCAGAAGTCAAATCTGATCCCGTTCCTGTCGGCCGTCGAGAACATCCAGATCGTGATGAGCTGAACGGAGAATCGAAGCGCACTGCAAGGCATCGAGCCCTTAAACTGATGGAGTATCTGGGCGTTGCCAATCGAGCTAACAATCTGCCATCGCTGCTCTCCGGTGGACAGCAGCAGCAAGTCGCGGTCGCTCGTACCATCGCGAACCAGCCCCCCGTGATTCTGGCCGACGAACCCACGGCATAGCTGGACGTTCACCGAGGACGCCGGGTGATGGAGCTGTTTGGCAAAGTTGCCCACGAACAGGGAGTCGGGGTGATCGTCCTCACTCACGACCAACGAGCACTTGATGTCTTTGACACGATCTACGAGATGGAAAATGGCTTCATGCGGCAGCAGTCAACACAGCCCCCAGCAGAATGATGGTCACGAAAAGAACGAAACGGACAAGATCGCATTTCATGACAATTTTTCACATGAAGGCTGAAGATGCCATCGGCTGGCGGTATTCTGATGGCAGATTGAGTAGCATGATTATGTCGTCCGTTCGTTACCGAGTAGACGTTACCGGACGGTCTGCCGCGATGTTGCCCTGTGTCGTAGCTTTTCTGTGTCAACACACGGTGTGAAATTACGCTTCCGCCTTCGGATATTCTGTCAGCCGTTGCCTACCTTCAAACACCTCCTTCGATCGAAAACCAAGAGATGCCAACGACCTGTTTGCGTAACGTATACGTCCTTGTTCTGACCTTGGCCCTGCTGATGATGGTCAGCAACTTCTCCGCCGGGCAGGCCGCCGACAGAATCGCGGAACTGCAAACGGCCGCTGCGAATACGGGTCTGTCTGAGTGGGGACATTGGGGACCAAATCCGGAAAAGTACTCAAGCTGGACGTCTCACAGCAATCGCTTGATCCCGGTCTATACGTTTGGAATCGACCTGAAGTCGCTCGCTGGCGAAAACAGCCTCTACAGGGACGAAGCGGCCATCAGGAATCTATACGGCTATCTGCCGGAGAAAACGTTGAATCCCGACGCGCAGTATTTCGATCAGACAGACATCTACCGTTTACAGCAGAAAGCCGTTGCAGCAGGCAAGAAACGTGTGATCCTGTTCGTGTTCGACGGCATGGATTGGCAGACCACTCGGAACGCCGCGATTGCCAGACAGGGAAAGGTTTCGTATCACGAAGGACGCGGCGAAGGTCTCGGATTCCTTGACCATCGCGGCGCAACGACGGACTTCGGTTATTTCGTCACCAGTCCTCACAACGACGGGACGAACGTCAATGTTGATGAACAGACGGTGAAGAATCCTGGTGGAAAGGTTCGTGGTGGCTACGACGCTGCACTTTGCGGAAAGTTTCCCTGGGGTACGATCACCGATGCCGACTACCCGATCGGCAAGAGCAAAACAACAAAGCACGCCTACACCGATTCGGCATCTTCCGCAACTTCACTGACATCCGGCATTAAGACCTACAACGCAGCGATCAACGTGGACGCGGCCGGAGTCGGCGTGCTGCCGATTGCGAGAACTCTACAGGATGACGGTTTTGCCGTCGGTGTCGTGACGAGCGTTCCTATCAGCCACGCAACGCCTGGCTGCGCCTACGCGAACAATATCCACCGAAACGATTATCAGGACATTACTCGCGATCTCATTGGTCGTCCTTCTGTGTTCAATCCGGATGGGCTGCCCGGTGTTGACGTGTTGATCGGTGGCGGCTGGGGCATCGATACGGACAAGGATGGAGCGCAAGGCAAAAACTTCGTACCCGGCAATAAATATATCACTGCAGCCGATCTGGCTGCCATAAACGTCGACAACAAAGGTAGATACGCTGTTGCTCAGCGGACCAGCGGCAAGTCAGGTGCGGACGTTTTGAACGCCGCGGTGGCTGAGGCGAAAGAACACAACCATCGTCTCTTTGGATATTTCGGCGTCGAAACTGGACACCTGCCGTTTCGTACGGCGGACGGAAAATTTGATCCAGTGGTGAGCGCCGGCAGTTCTGGCCCCAAACAGGCCGAGGTGTACAGCGAAGCAGATTTGCGGGAAAATGTCGAGTTGAAAGACATGGCGCTCGCCGCGGTTGAAGTTCTAGAGTCACGCTCGGATCGCTGGTGGTTAATGGTTGAAGCGGGCGACGTCGATTGGGCGAATCATTCCAACAGCATCGACAATTCCATTGGAGCAGTTCATAGCGGCGATGCTGCTTTTCAAAGTGTCGTTACGTGGATTGAACAAAACGGTGGGTGGGAAGACACGGCGCTGATCCTGACCGCCGATCACGGACATTACTTTCACCTGGTGCGGCCTGATGCACTGATCGCTAACTGACCAATCGTTGTCCAGGTAAACGGGGCTTTCAGTGATAAGCTTCGTCCATTTCAGTAAAGGCTGTTTCATGAAACGTTTGAATCGTCGGATGTTGGTTGTTTGTGTCCTCACTTTATTTGCTTTCTTTTCTCACAGGCCTGCCGCTGCGGCAGAGGCGGAGAGACATGTGATTGTTGTTTCTCTGGACGGGTTGGCTGCATACCTGGTCGATGATCCGAATGTTCCGCTGCCGACCATTCGGAAGCTGGCGCAACAGGGCGCAATCGTTGACGGTGGCATGACTGTCTCTAATCCTTCAGTCACGTGGCCCAACCACACGACGCTGATCACCGGCGTTCGTCCGGAGAAGCATGGCGTGCTGGCCAACGGCGTTTTGGTCCGCGGCGGGATCGGGATGCCGACTACGATTGACTCAAACCGTAACCAGAGTGACTTGGTGCAGATACCAACGATTGTTGATGCGGCTCATGCGGCAGGACTGACGACGGCGGAGATTAACTGGCCTTGTACTCGCGGGTCGAAGTCTCTGGATGATTCTTTCTCCGATGTTCCACAATCCGTCCAGTACATGACACCTCGGCTGCGGACGGAGCTTGTTGAAATGGGCCTGTTGCCCGACGAAACCGATGCTTCGTTCAAGAAAATTAGCGGAGTCGGTCGCGATCACATCTGGACTGAAGCGGCGTGTCACGTCATTCGCAAACGAAAGCCAAACCTACTGCTTGTCCATTTGCTGAACGTAGACTCCACACACCACAAATACGGACCGCGGACTCCCGAGGGATATACGGCCAACGCCTATGCCGACATGTGCCTGTCGCGGATCGTCAGTGCCGTTGATGACGCCGGGATTCGAGACCGCACCACTTTAATTGTCGTGTCCGATCACGGCTTCGCCACAACACCCAAAGCGATTCGGCCCAATGTCCTGTTGCGGCAGGCCGGTTTGTTAACCGTGGAAGTTGGCAAGCTGAGTACGGCTCAGGTGCATGTGATTCCTGAAGGAGGCATCGGGCTGGTCTATTGCACCAACCCTGCCGAAGCGGCCGATCAGGCGGCGGCATTTAAGAAAATGTTCATCGGAAAAGAGGGAGTGGCGGACGTATTATTGCCCGACCGCTTTGACGAAGTCGGGCTGCGTCACCCACGCGACTACCGCCAGTCGCCGGACGCAATACTTGTCGCTGCTGATGGTTATGCCGTCGCACGTTCTGTTGAAGGCGAAACTCTGGTGACGTCGAACACGGAAGCAAAGACGTCGCTCGGCAGCCACGGTTTTCTGTCGACCCTTGCCAAAATGAAGGCGTTGTGCGTACTTTCCGGAGCAGGCATCCATCCAGGCTTGCATCTGCCAACAGTGGAGAACATCGATATCGCACCAACCATTGCCGAACTGCTAAACCTAAAATATCCGCAAAGCGACGGCAAACCACTCGTCTCAGCCTTAATCAGGACGAACGAAAGATAGCGATCGGATTGCTAACGGGCGACACTTCGCGAGCAGCCGATTTTTCAATCGGCCGTTTTCAATCAAAACGAACTGCAGCAAGTTTCACGTTCAACAATCGGCCCCGATGATCTCGCCGGATTTCCAACGTGACATACTTTTCAGAGGCGTGAGCCAGAATCTGTCACAGCTCGAAAACATCGGTGGTCGTTGCCTGGTCTTTGCCTGGACGGTGTTGACTTTCAGCACGCGACTGCCGTTGGTGTACTAACGACGAACCTGCGATAGATGGTTGTGCATACAAAGTTGTCGCCAAAGCTCTTTGAACACGGGGAACCATGATTGGGAATTCCCTGTAAAAAGATTCCGCTCAATTAAGCGTGCTGTCGTGCATGCGAGGAGCGATATTTGTGTCAAAGAAATCAGCGAAACCAGTGCGAGGCATGTGCTAGCCCGAATTGAAGCTCTGCTAAAGAAACAGAAGCGGAACGTCTGCTGCTCAGTGATGATCGGCAGCGGTTACCGGCCGTCAAAGGGCAATGCATTCAGACGCAAAGTTTTGCTGGCGCTGACCAGAATTGGAGCGAACGATAGCTTCCCTTGCTGGCACCGTGAACGGGTTGCAAAGTAGTTTGCTTCGAGTGGTCCGCGGAAGCCCGCTATTTAATAGGTCTTCATCGCTCGCCGATTTATCGTTCGCAATGCTCGGCAAGCCGGACCTGACTATGATCCTCATGTTCGCTGGCGGAAGAATGTTCGGCAGCATCGTTCTGGGCGTTCCGGTAGATGACACCGATGGGGTTACTGGCTCTCGTCTGATGATGGTCATCATCGTGCCAATGAAACTACCTGAATCGGACCACTCCTTGATGACGCTGTGCAGAAAAGTGATGGCCGCCAACCGCTGGGCAATCTTCGCTAATACTGAGTAATTTGATCGGCTGTACCGCCTCCGAAATACTCGTCGCAACTGGCCAAATCCCTATCCGCCGGAACTCATCACCTAGAACCAAAACCCGCGTCAAACACGCCCGAATCCTGCACCCCAAGAAGCCGAAAGAAATGAAAACCACCATGACGAATCAAACTTCCGACAATCATCAGAGTACTCACTTTGGGGCAGTATGATCGGGACACTGAGATCTATTTCTGCACGTTGAAATCGGGCTGCCGCATCGAACGTCGTCTGTTCGGAAAACTGCCGCGCACGCTGAATTGCGTGGCCGTGTATTCGATCATTGCGTGGCGCGTGATGTACCTGTGCTATGTCGGCCGCGAATACCTCGAACCCGACTGCGAACTGGTGTTTTCGCCGAGCGACTGGAGCTCTGTTTACACGATTGTTCACGATCGCAAAATTCTGGAGACACCTCCGCAGTTTAACGAACTGATTCGAATAATCGCGACGCCCGGCGGCTACGTTGATCGCGCCAAAACCGAACCTGGCCCACAATCCCACTGAACGAGACTCCAACGACTCCACTGCTTTTCACTCGCCTGGGACACATTTGGTCCCCCAAATTGAGTGTTCGTTTTTTCCCCGAAGACTTTCGTGATACAGTCGGGCTCGGAAGTGTGCAGAATTCTTAGAGACATTCAGCAGTCTTGACGGTGTTGCACCGCCAGCATGGCCTGCTGGCGTTTATTCCCGAGCATCCAAAACATTCATCCACTTTGCACTGTGGCTATGGCCAATTAACGTTGTCACTTCAATGACCTACAGCCGGCTTGGCGGCGGTCACCAGACGGTATCCTTGATGCCGTCTGGTGGGCGGCAGTTATGACAACGGGTTGTGCAGCCACTTATATTATTATCAGGGTTGTTTTCGGTGGTTGGGGATCACCATTGCTGGAATTCTTTGCATTGATTGGCTTGATGTCTGGCCTATTTATCGCGTTCATTCATTAACCGAGGTCTGGTCGTGCCGCTGAGATCCTTAACGAAAAACGGAAACGTACGAAGCAAAGGGCAGGCTTCGTGTATGCGCTGACTCGAAGATGGCTGAATCGCGCGAAGGTCAGGCTAAGTCGAAGTTAAACGTGTTTGTTTAGAAACACGGGATCGATCAACGCGTGAGTCGTGATTTTCACGGGGATGAACTTCCCGTGGGGCGGCCCCAACTGGCCATTATGTTTCGCAAAGGCGTGTGTCATCCAGCAGGAACCGGCCCTTACGCGTGCGAAGGGGATGTGGTGATATTAAAGGCGGGACGACGGCAGGAATTTTGTTTGTTAACAAGTCATTGATTGGCGAGTCGACGTGATTCTTCAGTTATCGCTTGTGAGACATGCAATCGAGCTGCGGAATGTTTATAATTCACCTAGCATGCTGCTGTTTTAGTGTTTTCCCCGAGTTCTTCGGATCAGCCGCACGTCAGGACCATGTGGGAAAAATGAATGCACCCGACACTTCGTCAACCGTTGGAACAATTAATTGCCGGTCACAATCTGTCTTCGAGTGCCGTTCAGGACTGCATTGGCGCGATGATGGACGGTGCGTGCGAGCCCGTTGACATGGCCGCCTGGTTAACAGCGATGTCCTGCAAGGGACCTGCATCAATTGAACTTGTCGGAGCGGCTCAGGCGATGCGCGACCGGGGAGCCCGTATTGCGACTCGACGACGTCCACTACTGGACACATGCGGAACCGGTGGCGACCAGTTGCACACCTTTAACATCAGCACGGCCACTGCAATTGTCGCCGCAGCATGCGGGGTTAATGTCGCCAAGCACGGTAACCGCAGCGTATCAAGCAACAGCGGTTCGGCGGATGTCCTTGAAGCTTTGGGTGTGAATATCCAGCTAACGCCCGAAGAAGCGGCGCGGTGCCTGGACGACATCGGCATCACGTTCTGTTTTGCCCCGCTGGTACACGGAGCCATGAAGAATGCCGCTCCGATTCGCAAGGCGTTGGGAGTACCGACGATCTTTAACCTGCTGGGGCCGCTGACCAATCCGGCCGGAGCGGAATATCAGTTGTTGGGCGCCAGCACAGACGAACGAGCCAAGCTACTGGCGTCTGCGTTAAGTGCAATCGGCTGCCGCAAGGCTTTGGTTGTGTGCGGTAATAACGAACTAGATGAAGTCTGTTTGTGGGGGCCAACCAAAGTTTATGAAGTTGCAGTCGGCAGAATTGCGGAAACGACGTGGACCAATGAAGACTTTGGTTTGCCAACCTGCAACGTGGCCGAACTGCGAGTAAAATCGTCGCAACAAAGTGCTGCTGTAATTCGGACGATTCTGGCTGGAAAAGATTCACCTGCAGCAAACATCGTCATCGCTAACACAGCGGCCGCTTTGCTGGCGTCGGAAACACGATCTGACCTGAAGGACGCTGTGCAACAGGTGAAGATGACACTCGCCGAAGGCCTGGCCGCCAGCAAGCTGGAAGACCTGATTAAATGGACCACCCGTGTGAAGCCGGTGGCCTAACGGCCCGAATAAATCGAAAAGAACGGATGACGTTCTGCTTTCGTTGAATAGTCTGCACACCGCAGTACTTGCCCGGTAGTGAAGGAAATTCCCAACACATCACACGCTCACGGACCGAACATGCCAAAAGCCATTCGAACAGATTCAGTGAACAACCGGACCACGGGAATCGCCCTGCCTGGACTTTACAGCGGGCAGCCAGGCACTGTCGCGCAGCAAGTTCATGATGGCGATACGTTAAGCGTTCGTCCGGGTGGTGACATCGGCGTGCGTTTGCTGGGAATCGATACTCCGGAAGTCAGCTTTACGTTTCCGGGGCCGAAACTGTCGTTCGTCACTTTGTCGAACGCGCGTTGGAACGACTTTCTGACTACGGTATTCGACAGCAGGTGGGGCGAATTTTCGTCGATGGTTTCGCCGGGGTTGCAGTCCTGGATTGAATCGAAACTGGTGGACGAACCCGGCACGGTTCACAACCTGCATGCCAACGCTGCAACGCAGGATCTGCGTGCAATGATTACCAAAGACATGGAAATCATGGGGCAGGATCTTACAACGTTCAGCTATTACCTTGGGTTCGGCTTTGAAGTGATGGACAGCTATGGTCGTTTTCTGTGCACGATCAATCGTAATCAGCCTCAAAGAACGGTTCCGACTCCTCGCCCGCCAACCTATAACATGAGAATGCTGGAAAACGGCCGAGCGTTTCCGTACTTCATCTGGCCAAACATCAGCCCATGGGATCGTCCTGAATCGATCATTAAAGCTGTAATTCCTCCGGGGAAGGCTCGCGAGATGGCGGAATCCAATCAGGAAATTCGTTTGGCTCGAGGTCACGTGAAGAAAGCTCGTGAACAGCACCTTGGGATTTTCGACGCGATGACTCCGTTGTTGCTGGAGCCTTTTGAACTACGATTTCTAAGCCGCCGTTCTTTGCCCGATCGCTACGTGATTGACCTGACTTCTGATTCCAATCGCCTTATTCATCCTCACAATTATTATTCCGTAAACCATCCGGAAGACCGGCTGTGGATCTCGTCAATCTATGTGCCTTACTTTGAAAAAACAGGCTGGCAGGCGGAACAGGCCTGAAATGCCAGACAGCAGACGTCAACACGGACGTTTGCCACAATTTCTGAAACCTGAACATTCAAATATCTCAGTTCCAAAATGAGCAACACATCTTATCAACGTATCGCTGTTATTGGTTTGGGCCGCTTTGGGATGGCTCTGGCAAAGCGTCTGGCTGCTCATGGAGCGGAAGTGATTGCCATCGACAGCGATCAAAAACTGGTCGACGAAATTTCTGATGCTGTGGACATGGCCGTTCGGCTGGATTCGACCGACGAGGCAGCATTGCGAAGTCAGGAAATCGATCGAGTTGACTGCGTTGTCGTTTCAATTGGCGAGAACTTTGAAGCTGCTCTACTGACAACAGTGCTGTGCAAGCGGAACCTGAAAGTTCCGCATGTGATTTGCCGAGCTCAAACCGAACTGCACGCGATGATCTTCCAGCAGATCGGCGCGGACGAAGTGATTCAGCCGGAACAACACGCTGGCGAAATGCTGGGCCGCCGTTTGGCTCATCCTCGAATTCGTGACTACATCACGCTTGGCGATGGTTTCACTGTTGTTGAGATGCTGTCGCCCTCCAGTTTTGCCGGAAAGTCGTTGCGGCAGATTGATCTCAGATCCAACTATCAGGTTAATCTGATTGCCATTCGCAGAAAGCCTCCGGTTGTACTAGCTGAAACGACGTCTGACGGAACCACGCCTGTCGCGCAGTCCGTTGCGGTTTCAGACAGCGATTTCAAGCCGGAAACCATCAGCGTGCCCGGCCCCAATGATTTATTGGAAGCCACAGATGTTTTGCTGCTGGCCGGTTCCGAAACGGCTTTAGCAAGTCTGCCTCAGAATTGACAACGCGAATGAAACTGGCAGAAGACTCTCTCCCGGAGGCACTGGGTTTGTGTGATGTTCTCAACGGCCGGATTTACAGCAATACAAGCTATGATCGGCCCATCGGAAACAGCAATGACGGGGATAGCAATGACGGGGATAGCACGCGGCGTGAGAGCGTTTTACAAAACAACATAGTGAAACTCGTATAGATTCTCGGCCGGTGAAACCACACGAATACAGCCGAGAGTCCTGACGATTTTCGCTGGAGGCGGTCCGAAAACCGCAAACTTACCAGCACGCAGCACGAGCAAGTGAATCCGGGCATTGCAAAATTCACTCGTTGGTGCGTCGTCCTTGTATTGAGAAGTTCGCAAGGGCGGTTTTCATACCGCTTCCAGAAGTACCACACCTTTTCGTAACTTGCTTCATTGGCCACAAGTGCACGAAACATGCTGTGGCGGGTGGCCCTGTTTGCTGGTTTTGACGCTATTAGATCTTATGACAAACCTACTCAATATGGACGTGTACTTCCCACCCTTGGCGGATTCTGCGCCACGAGCCGTGTATGTGCATGTTCCTTTTTGTTTGCATCGCTGCGGATACTGCGACTTTACTTTGGTTGCTCAGAAAGACGATCTGATTCCGTCTTACCTGACGGCATTAGGGAACGAACTGGCGACGGTTGAAACAGTTTATGATGTTGACACGATTTTCATCGGTGGCGGTACTCCCACTCATCTGAACATCGAACAGCTTCAGCAATTGATCATGGCCATCACCCGGAAGTTTCGTCTTGTCGAAGGTGGTGAATTTTCGCTGGAAGGCAATCCGGATGGCCTGTCGAAAGACATGTTGCATGCATTGGCGGATCTTGGAGTCAATCGCCTGAGTCTCGGCGTTCAATCCTTTGATGCGGATGTGTTGAAAACACTGGAACGCCACCATACGCCGCAGGAAGCCATCGATATTGTGCATCTGGCGGCGAGCGTTATTGAAAATGTCTCGCTGGATCTGATTTTCGGCGTTCCGGGACAATCGCTGGATGCGTGGAGTACATCGATTAATGTGGCCAGCACATTGCCGCTGCGTCATGTGTCGACTTATGGCTTGACGTTTGAAAAGGGAACTGATTTTTTTCGTCGCCAACAGCACGGTCAGTTGTTTTCTGTTCCAGATGAGCTTGAACGTGAAATGTATGCTTTGGGGATGCAGCGATTTGCCGAGCTTGGATTTCAACACTACGAGATTTCCAACTTTGCTTTGCCATCGTTTGAATGCCGTCATAACATGGTCTACTGGGCCGCTCAGGAGTATTTTGCGTTTGGGCCGGGCGCGGCTCGCTATATCAACGGCCAGCGCAGTACGAATGCTCGGAGTGTGACGCGCTGGATCAAAAGTTGGCTGCAGCACCAGCTTGTTTTGCAGGACTGCGAATCGCTCAGCCCGGAAGCCAGAATCAGCGAAGCCATTTTTCTGGGGCTCCGCAGAATTGGGGGTATCGAGCTGGTTGAATTTCAGCAGAACCATGGTGTGGACATTCGCCATTCGCACAAAGTCGCGTTCGAAACCAATGTGGAAAACGGGCTGCTGGAAGTTGTCGACAACAGATTGCGACTGACCAGCGAAGGGCGATTTCTGGCGGACAGCGTTGTCATTGATTTCCTATAGTCGATTTTCCGTAGAAGTAGCCACAAACGGCTTTTTGTATTGATGTTGGGACAGGCGTTGCAGGGAAACGAATTCCCTGATTCGTGACTGTGAGTGGCGTGATTCGTCCATTTTGGGCCAGCCAAGCGGTCATTTTGTTTCGACGTGGAACGCCGCACGCGAACGGCAACCGACTTCCCAGCGGGGAATGCACGCGATGTTCTTCGCTGTTTTTGGCGGCGGGCTGTACATGTGAAAACGTACGTCATAACCTTCGCTGATTGCCTTATGAATTTGTTCAGGTACGGTCGGCCGTGTCAAAGACTATAAAATTTAGCGAAACGGACCGCGATCTTCCGAAGCACGTTAAAAACGGGTTTATGAGGTATCGCGACTTTCAGCCGCTGACTCAGGGCGGAGAAGCGTTACTGCAGACGTGCTATGACGAAAATCTGGGCCGTACCGTCGTGATGAAGACTCTACTGCCGCAGTTGCAGAATCTCGAGGTGTATCGCAAACGATTTCTGCGAGAAGCCCGCGTCACGGCTCAGATTCCGCATCCTGTGACGGTGCCCGTTTACGAAATCAGTCGCGACGCCGATGGCAATGCGTACTTCACCATGAAGAAGCTTGGTGGTCGCGATCTGTGCGAGATTCTGGATCAGATCGCGGAAGGTCACCAGGAAACAATCGACAAATTTCCAGTCGACCAGCTGCTGAACATTCTAATTCACGTCGGGCAGTGCCTTGCGTTTGCTCATAACATGGGAGTCGTCCATCGCGACCTGAAACCAGCCAATATTATGGTGGGTGATTATGGTGAAGTGACTTTACTGGACTGGGGTCTTGCCAAAGTCTGGGACATGGACAAAGACGACGATCTGGAAGCGTTGGTCAGAAGTGGGCAGCAACAGGTGTCCGGTCGTTTGACGGGTCGCGGCGACGTTCAGGGGACGCCATTTTATATGTCTCCGGAGCAGGCGCGAGAAACCGGCAACGTGGACGAACGCAGCGATATCTACAACATGGGGATTATGTTGTTTGAAGTGCTGACGAATCAAAGTTTTATGTCGGGCCGCAACTTCAAGGAAATCAAACGTAAGATTCTGGAAGATCCCGTTCGAACGCCGGCTGATATGCTGCCGCGAGGATCCGTGCCGCCTGACCTGAATGCAATCTGTCTGAAAGCATTGTTAAAAGATCCTAAGGATCGCTACGGTCGTATGGACGATTTGGTCGACGACATTCGAAACCACTTGCTGGGCAAGCCGGTATCAGTTTACAAGCCGGCACCGTTGGTACGCTGGTTGAATGCTCATAGTCGAAACACGGTTAACCAGAGTTCTGTCTTCTGGATGTTTGTTGGGGCAGTTATGTGCATCATTTTTCAGTTCATGTGGATGGCGATGAATTGACCTAACTGTCCTTCGGGTGAATGATAAGGCACAGGCAAACGTAACGACTTTCGGTCAGTTTTTTTGGCCATTTGAATTCGGTTTTGTTTGCTGGGCTGACAATGGCGATGAATCAGCCTTCCGGCACTAATCCTTTACGCATCTGCGAAAGCTGCAGATGGCTGTTTATGCGTGTTCCGTTCAGGAACCAAGAAAGAATTCCATGTATCTGGCTCGCTTCTCGCTGTTTGGACTTTTGTTCGCTGTGTCCTGCATTCACCAGGCGCTGGCCGCTGATTCTCGAGCAGAAGTTCTGGAACGTGTTGGCTCGGATATCAAATATCTCGCGTCTGATGAACTGCAGGGTCGCGGCGTCGAAACTAAAGGTATTGAACTGGCCGCTCAACACATTCTGGCCGAATACGAAAAGTTCGGACTGAAACCCGGCATGCCCGATGGGACGTTCCGACAGGCGTTCGATATTACGGTCGGCGATCTGAAGATTAACGACGCCACTAAAGTTGTGTTTACTGATGCATCGGGAAATCAGCAATCGCTGAAAGTTGGGACCGATTTTCAGCCTCTGCGGCGAGGCAAAAACGGCAGCTGCTCCGGCGACCTGGTGTTTATTGGATACGGCATTTCATCAGAAGAAAATGCTTACGACGACTACGCCGGAATTGATGTCGAAGGCAAAGTGCTGGTTATGCTGCGACGTGAACCGCAGCAGGCCGACGTAAACGGCGCCTTCAAAGGAACCGAAACAACATCACATTCTTACATCGATACAAAGCTGTCCCTGGCCGTCAAATCGAAAGCCGCCGGAGTCGTGTTTGTTAACGACACTCAGTCTGTACTCACGGCCGCTCAGGACGACCTGAGTGATCCCAGTAGCTTCGGAACGACTGGTGCCGGAATTCCCTTTGTGCATGTGAAGCAGGCTGTTGTGAATCGACTTCTTGCCTCCAGTCCTCTGACCGTAAAGACCACCGAAGGCGAAGAAAAAATACTCGACAGCCTGCTGGATGTCTGTCAGTACATCGATGGAAGTCTAAAGCCAGTTTCTCAGGCGATGGCCGGATATAAGGCGGAAGTGAACACGGACTTTTCCGCATCTACAGTGTCAGCAGCGAACTTGATTGGTGTGATTGAAGGCGAAGGCGAACTGGCCGACGAAACCATCGTGATTGGCGGTCATTACGACCACCTGGGCTTTGGCGGTTATGGGTCCCGAGCCAAAGATCGCACGGGCGAAATTCACAACGGTGCCGACGATAATGCAACCGGCACTGCGGCAGTGATGGAGATGGTTCGTCGAGTCGCGTCCGGGCCGAAGCCAAAGCGACGTATCGTGTTTATCTGTTTTTCCGGTGAAGAACGTGGTTTGCTGGGCAGCAAGTATTACGTTGAAAATCCGGTCTTCCCTCTGGAGAAGACTGTAGCCATGTTGAACTACGACATGATTGGGACTCTTCGCAATAACAAGATTGAGGTCAACGGAGTTGGTACCGCCGCTGAGTTCACCAAGATCGTGGCGGCGGCTGATCAGGCATCTCCCTTGGACATTACCGTGATTGAACATCCGTTTGCCGGAAGCGACCATCTGCCGTTCTTTCAAAAGGACATTCCAGTCATGTTCTGCTTTACCGGAGTCACCCCGCGTTATCACACCCCGGACGATGACTTTGAAACCATTAACGTAGACGGCGTTGTTTCTGTGATCGATTTCACAGAAAGTCTTCTGAAAGGAATTGACGCTCTGCCGACGGCGCCAGAATTCAAAACCGTTAACCGTGGATCGCGACGTCGCCCGACACAGGTACCATTTCTTGGTGTCGCTCCGAATCTTGGAACCGATGCGGATGAGCCAGGCATTCCTTTGCAGACAATTCGCCCTAACAGTCCTGCTGAAAAAGCCGGTCTTCAGGTGGGCGACGTCATCATTAAAGTTGACGGTAAAGACGTAGACGGGTTCTCTGACCTTGTTGGTCTTCTGGAGGGGAAAAAAGCTGGCGACAAACTTGAATTTTCAGTGAAGCGAGGAGAAGACACAGTGCAGCTATCCGCCACACTGGCCAGTCCTCAGTAAGACGCTGACAAAAGAGTCACGCACAGCACAAACGCGTTGGGTTTCCTTAAACGCTTTGCGTTTGCTGTGTTGGCCGTCGTTGTTTTAATGCAGCAGTTTTTTGAATTGAGCCCACGTTTTTGTGTTGGCAACGTCATCTTTAGTTAGTCCGGCTCGTCGAGCCTGATCTACACCATAAGTCAAAACGTCAAATCCGTTTACACTGTGCGAATCCGTACTGATGACGATTGGAATGCCCATATCACGAGCTGCCGTGGCATTGACTTCGTTCAGATCCAGGCGTTTATAGTGAGCATTGATTTCCATCATCACGCCGTTGTCTGCGGCGGCTTTTAGCATCTCTGTGATGTCAATATCGGCTCCTTCACGTTTGCCGATCATGCGTCCGGTGGGGTGGCCGATGATGTTCACGTTTGGGTTTTTAATGGCAGTCAGAAGTCGTTTCATGATCTGTTCTCGGGGTTGCTGCAGGCCATAGTGCAGCACGGCAATTACCCAGTCAGCTTCTTCCAAAACGTTGTCATCCAGGTCCATTGTGGCGTCTTCCAGAATGTCGCATTCGATACCACACAGTATTTCGATGCCGCTGATTTTCTTGCGAACTTCACGGATTTCGGCCCAGTGAGTTCGCAGCCGATCTGCGTCCAGGCCATTGGCCATGGATACACGTTTGCTGTGTTCGGTGATGGCAATGTATTTCAGACCACGCTGTTTGGCGGCTTCTGCCATTTCCAAAATAGTTCCGGCGCCATCGGATGCCGTTGTGTGCATGTGTAGATCGCCTTTGATGTCACCGCTTTCAACAAGTCGCGGTATTTTGCCACTGTCTACGTAGGAAAATTCAAGGCGATTTTCTCGTAGTTCCGGCGGTATCCACGGCAGGTCCATCGCCGCATAGACGTCTTCTTCAGTCGCTCCGGCGATACGTTCTTCGCCGCGAAACACGCCGTATTCGTTTACCTTTAGCCCCAGATCCTTCGCTCGCTGCCGAACTACGACATTGTGTTCTTTCGACCCGGTAAAGTACTGCAACGCTGCTCCATAAGATTCGTCCGGCACGACTCGCAGGTCCAGCTCAACGCCGGATTTTAGGCGAACGCGCTGCTTGGTTCCGCCACGCAGCAGCACGCTATCAACCAGTTCGTTTGCTGCCAATCTGTCCATCGCAGCCTCAGGATCGCTGGACGTTGCGAGCACATCCAGATCGCCGCATGTTTCTTTGCGGCGACGACAGCTGCCGGCAACGGAAGCGTGAGCAACAGAATCCAGTTTCAGTAGGTCATTTACGATCGCATCTGCCGCTGTGCGAGCTGCCGCGATAGAAATTCGTTTGCCCGCCTCAGCCGCCATGTCGATGTTCTGCAGAATCGATTGTTCCGTTTTTTTGCCAAAGCCCTTAAACGCAGCCAGTTGTCCGGCTTCTGCTGCCGCTTTTAGCTGGTCCAGTGACTTTAGGTGCAGCTTATTAAAAAAAATGGCAACTTTTTTGGGCCCGACGCCAGGGATTCTCAGCATGTCCACCACGCCCTGAGGAATCTGCTGTTTGAGTTCCACCAGTTGACTGTGTTTGTTGGTTTCAACCACCTCAACAATCTGGCGGGCGAGATCCTTGCCGATGCCCTGAAACTGAGTCAGGTCAATTCCGTCCTTGACCATAGTCGCGAATGAATCTGCGGTTGACGAAATAGTTCGGCTGGCGTTGCGATAGGCTCGAACTCGAAATGGATTGGCTTCTGATATCTCCAGCAGGTCGGCCAGCTCATCAAAAATCGCGCCGATTTTTTCGTTATTCATTGTTATGCCGATGTTGAGTTCTTAATGCCAAACGAAACAAAGTGGTGAACATGTTCGGATGGCAGACGTTGTTTAAACAAGCATTCAGGCGACCATTGTAGTGGCGTGCTGCAGAAATTCGATCGTTCGGTTCCGATGCTATTTGCGTTGCGGACTGCTTCCATCGGCCAGCAGGACCATAGTGGCTTTCGCACCGATGTTTGCTGCAGTTTTCTTTCGCGTGTTTAAAATGGATCGTGTCGCTATTTGGCGGTTCCGACGAAGGAGACAGATGACATCGCGTGTCGTGTCGCCGGGTGAAACGACGAATCTGCCTTACAAGCCGGTTTTTCGGGCTTGTTCTTTCTCTGAGAAAAAAATGTAAGCTTTTTCGACGATCATCTTCTGACGCTGACGTTTAGACTTTAAGAGAGGTATTGAAGAAGGGGTGGCAGACGCGGTCTGGCAGTCATTCAGGATCTTCTCGAAGCTTTCTTCCTTTGCCGGCAAGATCGATGAAGCAACCTGAGTGAACGCATTCAGGTATCCCGTCTCTGCAGTTCCCGAACCTCCTTTCTGCGCCATCAATGCGCTCTTGTTCGGGTACCGCGTCAATTCGATCGAAAGGGCATTTGCAATGAAACGATCACAACGACGCACACGTGCAAATCTGACAAAGATGCAGCAGGCTGAAGTGTTTGAAGAACGGCAGATGTTATCGGCCGTTTCAGCATCCATCGACTCTGCAGACAGTGCTGCGGCCGCAACCGACGGCACGGGCAACAATGCTGATAACGCAGAATGGGGCAGTACAGATATTGAACTTCTGCGGTTAACGACGGTCGAATATGCGGACGGAGTATCTTCTCCGGCTGGCACAGACCTTCCCAGCGGTCGTGAAGTCAGCAACGCCGTGATTGCTCAGGATGAATCTACTCCAAACGATCGCAACCTGACGGACATTGTCTGGATCTGGGGCCAGTTCATCGATCACGACATCGATCTATCAGAAGGTGCTGATCCCGCTGAATCATTCAACATTGAAGTACCGCTGGGTGATGCTTACTTTGATCCTTTCGCTACTGGCACAGCCGAAATTCTTCTTAGTCGGACAGACTATGTTGAAGGCGATGAGTCCAGCGATGGTCTGCGTCAGCAGTTGAACAAAATCACAGCATTCATCGATGGATCTGTGGTTTACGGTTCTGAACAGGAACGAGCAGACGCATTACGCACATTCGAAGGCGGCCGCCTGAACACCAGCGCAGGCGACTTTTTACCCTTCAACAGCGAAGGGTTTGCCAATGCGGGTGGAACGTCGGATTCGCTGTTTCTGGCGGGGGACATTCGCGCCAACGAGAACGTTGCTCTGACATCCATGCAGACGATATTCGTGCGTGAACACAATCGCATCGCCGCTGAACTGGCGACTGAAGACCCATCACTGAGTGACGAAGAACTCTATCAGCAGGCTCGAGCAATTGTGCGAGCGGAAATGCAGGCGATCACCTTTAACGAATATCTGCCAGCCCTGCACGGAGCTGACGCGATCAGCGAATATGGTGGCTACGATCCAACCGTTAACCCCAGCATCGCTAATGAATTTTCAACAGCCGCTTATCGGTTTGGGCACAGCCTGCTGTCTTCTGAATTACAGCTGCTGGATGCAGACGGAAACGTGGTGGAAGGCGGTAACTTATCGCTGGCTTCTGCTTTTTTCCGGCCGGACCAGGTCGTCACGCTGGGAATTGATTCCATTTTGCGAGGGGCCGCCGATCAGCTGGCTCAGGAATTGGATGCTCAGGTTGTCGACGACGTTCGCAACTTCCTGTTTGGTCCTCCGGGTTCCGGCGGCCTGGACCTCGCAGCTCTGAATATTCAGCGAGGTCGCGACCATGGTCTGGCGGATTACAATCAGGTAAGAATTGATCTTGGTTTGCAGCCGGTCACGTCGTTCGATCAGATCACGTCGGATCCGGCACTCGCACTGGCCCTGGAAGAAACTTACGGTTCCGTCGACAACATCGATCTGTGGGTAGGAGGCCTGGCAGAAGATCATCTGGCCGGTTCGTCCATGGGAGAAACCTTCAGCACAATCATCATCGATCAGTTTGAACGACTGCGGGCGGGAGACCGGTACTGGTACCAGAACGTGCTGACCGGGGATGCTCTGGCAGAAATCGAGAATACTCGTCTGTCCGACATCATCCAACGCAATTCCGGAATCGAAGGCCTGCAAACCAATGTCTTCTTTCAGCGCGGAACTGAAGTTCTGAACGTCAATGCAGAACGATCACGTTCCGATAACCTGGAGGTGCATGTCACCGATGGAAACCTGCAGGTTGTGGACATTGACAGTGGCCGCATTCTGCAACAGCGGCCCATCGACGAAGTCGGAGGAGTCAACCTGACCGGTGCCGATGGAGTCAGCGAACGCTTTACGATCGTCATGTCGGCGGACGGCAGGACGACAGCCATTCCAGTATCGATCAACGCGGGCAGGCGGGGGCGCGATGTTCTGGTTATTCGCGGAACCGCAGGCGATGACGTGATCGAAGCTGTCGGAAACGAAGTTGACCTTTCAGGGCTGGACGTGTTCTTTGAAAACATCGACACGCTGATCATAGAAGGCGGCAACGGAGATGACTGGCTGGATGTCAGCCAATCGGCCGGGCAGCACAACATTCTGATGGGCGGTGACGGCAACGATACTCTGGTTGGCAGCGATGCGGCCGATCGCCTGTTCGGAGAAGACGGGATGGATGTACTGCTGGCAGGCGACGGCAACGATATGCTGTCTGGTGGCCCCGGAACTGACCGGCTGTACGGGCACCGTGGGCTTGATCAGATGAATGGCGGATCTGGCAACGACATGCTGCTGCAGGATGGATCGGGCGATCGCGCCGAAGACATGCCTCGGCTGGCCGCCTTTTTGAACGGCAGTCTGCGTCTTCGCCAGACGACGAAGACCTTTGAAAACTGGGGCGGACGCGGAGAGATCTGGATGATGTCCAATCAGGGCTGGACGTTTATCACACCCGATGGCACTCTGTATTTGTGGGACGGAAGTAACACCGCCAACGGTCAGGTGGTCGCGAAACTTGGCTCGGAAATGTTTAACAATCGAACGGCCTTAATCCGGAACACTTCGGCCGTTGACGATGATAACGCAGACAACGTCGGTCTGGTAGCGACCGCCGTGCAGCAGCAGAACGGACTTCGCGTGACCGCCAGTCTGTTTGAAAACTACCTGAGACTCGGCGAACGCTGGTTGCTGGGCGGCAAAGATTGGTACTTCGTGAAGCCTGATGGAATGCTGTATCGGTACGATGCCAATGCTGCAGATATTCCGGGTGAACCCGTAGCGGAACTGACTCGGAATCAGTTTCAGGACATCAATCGGGTATTTCGATCGCGACAATAATGGTTCCTGCAAATACACTTCAAGGCGTCTCGGTTTTGCCATGATGGAAAGCGCGACGTCCTTGTCTTACGGAAGCTAAACCGGTCAAAATTAAAAATGAAGTTATTGCCACAACTGCTATCTCACCAGTGACTTGCGACACAATCGCGAACACGCTGTTTGACTATTCACTGGTTTACGTCGTACTCTTTAGTGTTCGCAAAGAGTTGCATATCGAATATTTTGAAACAACTTAGTCACAGCGGCGTGGTGCTGCGAATGACCGTTAAATTGAAAACTTTCTGGAACCTGCGAGACCTTTGAAGACTCTAAATAGAAGTACTGCGACCTGCTTTCATCCGGTATCCAAACCCAGAAGGAAGGGTGTTTCTGTTTTAACTGACCTGCGTTGCAGGTTGATCGAGCGGATGCTCGAAGACGAGAAGTTACAGTGAAAGTGACTCACTTGTCGCACAACAGAAACTACCTGGAAGTCTGAAAGCCAGATCGCCTCCATAACATCACGGCTGGTTGCTTCGCATTCTACGAAGTAACAGGTTGTGCTCTGACAGTGAGGTGTGTAATGGCAAACATTTTCGGGGCGACATCGTCCCTAAACGCTGCGTCCAACACTGTACACTATCCAGCGGGTGTACCGCGAAATCTTGATTACCCTGATATTCCAGCGTGGGTGCTGCTTGAACGAGCGGCCTGCCTGATGCCAGGACGTATCGCCTGCCATTACAACGATGTTGAGTGGACATGGGAAGAACTCAACCTTGATGCAATCCGCACTGCTGCTGTATTGCGCAGACTTGGCGTGAAGCCAGGAGATCGTGTTGGCATTCTGCTGCCAAACATTCCTGAATACCTGATTGCTTTAAACGGAATCTGGCGAGCCGAAGGCGTCGCGGTCGCATTGAGTCCCATGGCGGTGCCGGAAGAAATTGACCGCATGCTGGAAACGACTGACTGTAAAGTCGTCGTGTGTCTGGACATGCTGGCGGCACTGATTTCAGGAGATCACCGGCCTGACAAAACGCTGTTTGTGTCACTGCGGCCTCGGTTGCCGCTGTTTGAACAGCTGGGCTATCTGTTTCTACGTCGGAAACGTACAGGACACTGGTGGATGTCGGCGAACGAACACGTCGCCTGGTTCTGGGACGAACTATTGACGCAGGACGCCATCGATTCGTCTCTCGCAGTTGTGTCTGCCAATTCTGAAACGCCGGCTCGCGCTGATGATTCAACGCTGGTGAACGAAGAAGATTCCAGCAGCAAAACATGGGCGACGACTCCCGCATACATTCTTCCCACGGGAGGAACCACGGACGAACCGAAGGCCGTTACGTTGAGCCATCGTAATATGGTGGCGAACGCATGGCAGCAGTATTACTGGGCCGGAGCAGCCGACGGAAAAGAAACACTTCTGGCCGTGCTGCCGTTCTTTCACAGCTATGGACTGTCCACAAATGTAATGGGCGGTGCAGCTATGATTGCCACACTGATTATGGATCACCGCTTTAATGTTCGTAAAACCATCCGAATGATCGAAGAACATCGTCCGACAGTGTTTCATGCTGTGCCCGCGATGCTGGCCGCCTTAAACGAATACCTTCGACGTCATCCTGCCAACCTGACGTCATTGAAGTGGGTCATCAGCGGCGGCGCTCCGTTGCCGGAAGCGGTGGGTCGCGAATTCGCTGAGCACACCGGAGCTCTGGTTGTGGAAGGCTATGGGCTGTCGGAAGCCTCGCCCGTTACACACGTTGGGCCATTGGAAGGCACGGCTCATTTCGGCACAATCGGCCTGCCATTACCGGACACCGAATGTCGACTGGTGGACGCTGAAACCGGTACACGAGACGTTGGGCACGGAGAAATAGGCGAACTGCTGGTGAAGGGGCCTCAGGTAATGCTGGGTTACTGGCATGAGGTTCGAGAACGCCTGATTGCTGGAACCCATGTGGATGGCACCCCAGTCGATCACGCTGGCGACAAGGCAGACAATGGACATCCAGTCGTCGCCATTAACGATGGCTGGTTGCGTACCGGCGACCTTGTTCGAATTACTCAGGAAGGGCTGTACCAGATCGTCGAACGCAAGAAGGACATGATTATCACATCCGGTTTCAACGTCTATCCACAGGAAGTGGAACTTGTCCTGAAGGGCCATCCATCCGTCAAAGATGCGGCCGTGGTTGGCGTGCCGGACGAACACAAGGGCGAGATTGTTAAGGCGTTTGTCGTAATGAAAGACGGAGCCGTTTACAACGAAGCAGCAATTCTGGAGTTCTGCCGAAAGCATCTCGCCAGCCACAAACGCCCCAAACTTATGGAAGTCTGCAAGAACGACCTGCCACGTAGCTTTCTTGGGAAAGTCATGCGGCGAAAACTCCGCACTGTCGGGGACACCCCGGCGGGCGAGCGCGTGGAACGAACGGATATGTTGAAGAACAACGAATCGCCCAATGAGTCTGTTAGCAGGCCTCAGCAGCTGGATTCTGGAGGATCAACTCTGGAACAACCAGATGCTCCGATGGGCGAGGGGTGATAGGAAACTGCATGTTGCATGTTTCGGAAGAAAAAGGAGAACAGTCATGACATTAAAACCACTAGCGGTTCTAAGCGGAATGAGGACTCCGTTTTGCAAAGCGCATACCGCCATGAACGATGCTTATGCGGTCGATATGGGCGTCGCAGCGGTTAGCGCGGCACTGGCAAACGCAAATGTCAGTGGCGATCAGGTAGATGAAGTTGTAATGGGCAACGTGTCATCGCCCGCAGACGCAGCAAATATAGCTCGAGTGATCGCGTTGTCAGCCGGGATTCCTCAGGACCGGATCGCTCATACGGTCAACCGTAACTGCGCATCTGGGATGGAATCGATTCTTAATGCCTGGCAGATTTTGAACGAAGGTCGTGCGAACATTATCGTGGCGGGGGGGACCGAATCGATGTCGAACATTCCGTTGCTGGTTCGTAAAGACGCCGCGAAACTGCTGGGGGAACTTACTAAAGCGAAAACGCTGTTTGCCAGAATAAAGATTCTGGCAAAGTTGCGACCAAAACACTTCAAGCCGGTGCCAGCCGTTATGCTGGGACTGACGGATCCGTTTTGCGGTTTGAACATGGGCCAGACCGCAGAAAAGCTGGCTCGCGAATTTAATATATCCCGCGAGGCTCAGGATAAGTTTGCTCTGGAAAGTCACAGCAAAGCGGCACGTGCTCGTGAACGCTGTTTTCTTTCGGGTGAAATTACTCCATTTGACATTTTGGCACAGCGGGTTTCGGCAACACGAGCTATTGGCGAGTTGCGAATACCGGGACAGGCCGCCGAAATCGGTCCTTATAGTAACGTAACTCGAAACAGCTGCATCATCGAAAAAGACAATGGACCTCGATCAAATCAGACGTTGGATGCATTGCAGAAACTACCGCCCATTTTTCAGAAAGATGGAACGGTTACTCCTGGCAACAGCTGTCCGCTCACGGACGGAGCGGCAGCTGTTGTTTTGACGAACACGGATGCCGTCGACCTGCATTCGGTAAAGCCGCTGGGATACGTGACCAGTTATGCCATTGCGGGCTGTGACCCATCACGCATGGGACTTGGCCCCGTTTACGCCACTGCAAAACTGCTGAAGCAAACGGGACTGAATTTACACAATTTCGATCTGTTTGAAATCAACGAAGCATTCGCGGCTCAAGTCCTGGCGTGTCTGGCAGCATTTGAATCAAACAGCTTCGCCGAAACAGAACTTGGTAGATCGAAGGCCGTCGGCACAATTCCACTGGACAAGCTGAATGTGCACGGCGGAGCCATCGCGTTAGGCCATCCTGTGGGCACCACTGGAACTCGCATGATCATCACACTATTGCGAGCACTCCGTGAAAAAGGGCTAAGACGAGGGCTTGCGACGCTATGCGTTGGAGGCGGACAGGGCGTCGCCATCGCTGTAGAAACTCATTTATAGACGATTGGGAATGGAGAATGCGGGAATAGAGGCTGCAAACTAATTGCACTTCACCGAACTCGGCGGATTCGTCGCTTCCAACATAAATCGGCGACCCACGCTATAGCCCGCCGAGGTCTCTCGGCCCGTTGGGAATTTGATATAGGAGAAACGAACGATGACTGGAAGCAGAAAACATTTTCGGATTGAAACTGATTCCAACGGCATCGCCACCGTGTGGATCGATGTCGCGGAACACAGCATGAATGTCTTTGATGATTCTGTCATCAAAGATCTGCAGAAGGTTGTCGGCGAACTGGAAGCCAGACATCCGCCGGCCGTTGTTTTTCGCAGCGCCAAGGCGACGGGCTTCTTTGCCGGAGCTGACGTTAAGAAAATTGCTTCGTTACAGACGACGGCAGAAGTAGAAGAAGTCCTTACGGCGGGGCAACAGTTGTTCGCCAGAATTGCGGGTCTTCCAATGCCAACCATCGCTGCCATTCATGGACCGTGTCTGGGCGGGGGCCTCGAATTCGCTCTGGCATGTTCTTACCGAATTGCCATGGACAGTTCGGCCACAAGGCTCGGCCTGCCGGAAGTTCAATTGGGCTTCATCCCCGGCTGGGGTGGGACTCAGAGACTGCCAAAACAGATCGGCATTGTGGATGCTCTGCCAATGATTCTGCAGGGCAAAAAGCTCTCCGCGGCTAGGGCGTTGAAAGTCGGTCTGGTCGACGCGGTCGCGGACGCAGCATCATGGGGCAAGTTTGTAACGTCCTTTGCCGCAAGTGTTGCCGGGGCTTCCGGTGCTACTCCCGTTCGCCTGGGTCCACATGGCAACTGGAAAAAGCGATTACTACGCACGGTTGCGGCGACGAGGTTCGGTCGCTGGCTGGTTCTGCGATCCGCAAAGAAACATATTGCTCGGGACGCGGGCAACTATCCGGCTCTGCCAGCGGCGTTGCGGTCAGTTAATGCGGGTTTTGATAAGCACGGTGATGGCTTTTCCGTTGAACGTGCTGAATTCACAAAACTGATCGCAACGCCGACGTGCAGAAATTTATTGAACCTGTTTCTCTGGCGTGAAACGGCGAGAAGCCTGGATTTGTCGGGAACACACCAAGGCGCAGAAGCTGCGGTTGAGCAGCCTGCAGCGGCGGTCGTTCGCACAATCGGCGTGATCGGGGCCGGTGCAATGGGAGCCGGCATCGGTCAGCTGGCAGCGTTGAAAGGCCTCAACGTCATACTAAAAGAACTTGATCCGGAACTCGCTGTTGCTGGAATGAATCGCGTCGCCAGCCTGCTTGACAACCTGCTGGAAAAAAAACAGCTTACATCAGGTGAACGTGAAGAAGTTCTGGGTCGAGTGTCCGCCACGAGCGACTTCACTGATATGTCCGAATGCGATCTGGTGATCGAAGCGGTTGTGGAAAATATGGCCGTCAAGAAAGCCGTCTTTGCTTCTCTGGATAGAGTGCTGAAGGCTCACGCAATCATCGTTTCCAACACTTCGGCCTTATCCGTAACGGAAATGGCAGCGGCCAGTAATAGGCCCGATCGCGTGGCTGGACTGCATTTCTTCAATCCCGTACATCGCATGGACCTTGTCGAAATTGTAAAGGCTGCGGGTTCCAGCAATGAAACGGTAACGACTCTGTTAAATCTAGTGAAGAAACTGGGCAAGACTCCCGTAGTGACCTCAGATTCGCCTGGGTTTCTCGTGAATCGCGTGCTGTTTCCTTACATCGATGAAGCCGTTCGAATGGTCATGGAAGGCCAATCACCCACTGAACTGGATCGCGAAGTAAAACGTTTTGGCATGCCGATGGGACCGATCGAACTGATCGATCATGTTGGAATTGACGTTGCATGGCATGTGGCGGAAACATTGAAAGACGTGTTGCCGGAATCGGACGAAGTGATTCGCCTGTTGGGGAGTATGGTCGCGCGAGGCTGGATCGGGCGGAAAAGTGGACGAGGTTTCTACGAATACGTCGACGACAAATGCGGCGTTGCTACGGACCTGTCGGGGCTGAACTTAAACTCTGCTGCCACCATAAATGGTTCGCCCAGCACGGTAGTCATTTCAGCCGCACGAGAAGCAACTGGTGATCACAGTGATGCACAGTATCCCGCTATCGGCGCGTTTCTCCCGGACGGTTTGACGGACATTCAACGTCGCCTGATCTATCCAATGATTAATGAAGTTGGCTTCTGCATGCAGAGCCACGTCGTCGCCGAATCGTGGATGGCAGATCTCGCGATGATCCTTGGCACAGGCTTCGCGCCGTTTCGGGGCGGCCCAATGGTGCTGGCAGATTCCATTGGTCTCGAAACTCTAAAAAACAATTTTCATGTTCTGGCCGCTCGACACGGCGAACGATTTAAACCATCCGCATGGCTCATTACACGTGGCCGGGACGCCGCGGCGGGCGAGGGCGTGGAGCTACGGGATATATTGAATACGGCGAAAGCTCCGCGAGCGGTTTGTTAGCGGGGTGGGTGATGAATTTTAATTTTAGCAAACAGGATGCAGGCCACTTGAATACCGGATAGGGCACGAACACTTTGGTTAAGGAGTAATATCATGAGTACTGACATTGAAAACAAAAGCGGAGCAAATGACCCTAAACGAACGGACGCCGTATCGTTTGCTGAAACGGCGTTAAGACTTGGCGGTAAGTCGGCCGATGAAGCTCGCCGCACTGGAGTTTTAGATACCGCGGACGATCAGGTGGAAACGATGTTCGCAGAACGGCATCGTACAACTGCCAGTCCTGTTCATCAGGCCGTATGGGAACGACACGTTCCTACCGAACTGTTCTATATGGACTCACCACCGATGGCGACCGAAGTCCGGCAGATGATGAACGAATGCCTGCACGTCGTTCGCAAACACAAACGCGATGGCACGCTGTATGACGAACGCGGCAAGTTGACTGACACCGTACTCTCAGAACTCGGCACGGCCGGTTACTGGGGAGCACTGGTTGACAAACGCTACGGCGGATGCGGACTTCCGTTCCAGTACTTCGCAGCTTTTTTGACTCGCATGGCAACCATTGAACCTACCGTCGCCGGCCTGGCATCCGTCCACGGTTGCATCGGAGCTGTCGACCCGGTGCGTACGTTCGGCACGGCGACACAGAAAGAACGTTACCTTCCGCTTCTGGCAAGTGGACGGCGACTGTCTGCGTTCGCGTTAACAGAACCCGGAGCTGGCAGCGACCTGACGGCCTTGAAAACGACCGCCCATCTGGATGGTGACAGCTATGTCGTGAACGGTGAAAAGCTGTTTATTACAAATGCCATTCCCGGACGTACCATCGGTCTGGTATGTCGCATTGATGACAAACCGGCCGTGCTGATTGTTGACCTGCCGGAAGAACAAGACGAATCGTTTTCTATGAATGAATACGGTTTGTATGCGTTACGTCGAGCTCACAACAATGGGCTGGTCTTCCGTGACTTCCGAGTTCCGGCTGAAAACCTGCTGACTCCGGATGTCGGCGACGGACTGACAATTGCCTATCATGGCCTGAATCTTGGTCGAGTTGCGTTGTGTGCAAACGCGGGTGGCACCATGCGTACGATGCTGGCCAGCATGTTGCCATGGGCCGGCTTTCGCCGAACATACGGACAGCCAATCGCGAATCGAGAACTAGTGCAGAGACGTATTGGGCATTTGGCCGGGCTGATCGTGGGTTGTGACGCGCTGGTTCAGTGGTGCGGCGGCCTGATTGATCAGGGATATCGCGGCGAAATGGAATGCATCATTGCTAAAATCTTTGGCAGCGAGGCTCAGAAAGAAGCGGCCATTGAACTCTTCATGAAAACGCATGGAGGCCGTTCATTCGTTCGTGGCCATCTGTTTGGCGACAATGTTCACGAGTTTCTGGCCCCCTGTATTTACGAGGGCGAAGGAGAAATGCTGGGCATGGCATTCTTCAAGTCACTCGTCAAACAGCACGGCAAGGAATACTTTGAATCGATCGGCCGGATTCTTTACGACGCCGGTATCAAACAGCCAAACCTGATGAACCCAGCTCAATTGTGGAAACTACGAGGCCCCATGACCGCCTATGCAAAGTGGTATGTCGGAAGGCGGCTGTTGGGCGTTAGTCGTGATTCTATGAACCGTCTTCCGCTTGAACTGAGGAAGCACGCCGAATTTGGCAGGGATGCTTTGAGCAATTCGTGCTTCGACATCAGCCACATGATGCGAACCTATCAGCTGAAATTGGCGGATCGTCAGTGCAGTATGGCTCAGGCATCACTTCGAGTTCAGGATGCCGTGACGATACTTGTTGTCAGCTTATACGGAGCAGAGTCCGACTGTGAAGTCACTCGGGCTGCGGCCGGAGTGTTGTGTACTCATCTGCGCCATCGCATGACGGGCACGCTGCCGACAGGCAAGGATTTCCGTCGAGTGACACAACTGGGGGCCACGATAGCCGAAGGTGGCTGGTCGGCGCTGCACGATGTTGATGCTGAGGAGGTGCTTATGAAGTACTGAAAATTCATAAGCAGACGAAATACGATGAATTGGAATCAACGCGTGTTTCCAATTTTTAAGTTTCATCCGCCCACTGCGAAATCGAACGGCGAAACGCGTTTTGGGCTTTGTCGCGATGGAATGGCAGAAAAATGTTCCTGTCGTCAGGATGCCCTGAGCCATACGAAACCCCGGCAGCAGCTGCCGGCTAAATGAAATTTCAATAAGTATGCGGGTTTTGGAAGCCTAGAGATGCTTTGGAGTGATCGAGCGTCTTTTCAAGTAGCGGATGGACGCTTGCCGGTTCATTTCAGATACACAGTTGAGGTTCAGTATGATAATTGCAACACGAACCCCCAATGCGGCTCTCGCCCTCGGTGGCGGGGGAGCTCGAGGCTTGGCTCACCTTGGAGTCATCGAAGTTCTGCAGCAGATGCCGATTGATATCGAACGATACGTAGGAGTCAGTATTGGCGGCTTGGCGGCCGCCATGTGCGCTGTTGATTCCGACATATTAAGTGTTCAGAAACGCGCTGTGGACTATCTAACATCCGAAGACTTTCAATCCAACCAAGCCGCATTATTTATGGCTGCGCCGAAGGCCGACGAGCCCGGTGTTTCCGGGCTGTTTGCATGGTATCACCAGATCCGAAAATACTTGGGAGCTCGCAAAAAACTGGTTGCACTGTTCAGCAAGCCGTCTTTGTTGGAAGCGAGTGTTATGCAGGACGTGGTGGATGCTTTACTTCCGGATGTGGATATTCGTGATGTGACCACGCCATTAAGCATTGTAGCGCTCGACCTGTATTCAGGAACGAAAGTGGTGTTAACGGAAGGCCCGTTAAAGGAAGCAGTCATGGCATCAGCCGCCATCCCTGGCGTGTTTCCACCGATTAAGTGGCGCGATATGCTGTTGTGCGACATTGGCATGATGGACGCCATTCCTGCCGATGTTGCGAAGTCCTACGGCAAAGAAATGACGGTGGCCGTCGACGTCGGCAGCAAAATTGAACCCATCACACAGTGCTCAACGGCTGCTGATATTTTTATGCGACTGTACGACGTGGGTGAACCTATTCTTCGTGATTACTCAAAGCAGATTGCTGACGTGCTGATTCGACCAGACGTGTCGATGACCGCATGGTACGACTTTTCTGATCCGGCAAAAATGATCGAACAGGGCCGACAGGGGATGTCATCCGCCGTGTGCCATCGGCACGTTAGCCCCGTTACCGTTGCGAGTTCGTATTTCCCGGTGTTGCCAATAATAATACCTGTCGAATAGCGACGGTCGAACTACGTTAACTGACAGGCAAGAACGTCGATGCCGACATGATGCGTCCAGCGTTCAAACGCGATGATGCCAGTACAATTCTGACTGACGGAAGCTGGTAAGCGTTCACGGGTCGGTGTGACGAATCATGCTGCGACGCATGGCGTTGGCGGGATTGGGCCTGAGTGATGGGGGGACGCCGCCGGCGAACCTGAATTGCATCGACTCAACCAGGTATTCAGAGGCATTGCGGTTCTGCAGGCGGCTGGTTTCTGAGACCGTCAGGATTCGTTCGAGGTAGCGACTGCCCGAATCGCTTTGAGTCCCGAAGCTCAACTTGCGATAGATCACCGCCGGCCGAAGGGCCCGCTCAGCTGTGTTGTTGGTCGGCTCGATCCCTGCGACTTGCAGAAAGGTCCACAGGTGGAATGGCACTGCCGCGAAATTTGTTTGGAATCTGCGCAGCGTGAGGGCTCGCGTTGACCGCAACAAGAATTTGTTGTGATGGGGCCGCGTTGAAGGAAATCGGAGTGTTGGCTGAACGTCCTGATCGCTAAACTTCTCGGCGGCTGGACCTTTCCTGAATCGAACTGCGTAGAAACAATTGACCAGGGAAGGTCCCTGTCTTTTACGCCACCAACCGCATTTGATGCAGCCTCATTTTCCATCTTCCGGCGTTCGCTGATGCAGAACGACGAGCTGCCGCTGACAGAGGTCGTGGATAGCGATCGATTTGCTCGGGCGTTTGAAAAACACGGTGTCGATTTCGGCGACGAGGAAGGTGTTGTCTATACGCCTGCCATTACGTTGTGGGCGTTGGTTTCTCAGACATTCTTTGCCGGGGCGCAACGCAGCTGCAAGGCGGCTGTGTTGCAACGCGGCCGTGTTGCGAGTCGCATCGTTGTGGGCGACTCGGGGCCGCACGGTCTGCGACACCAACACCGGAGCCTACTGTCGTGCTCGAAAGAAGATTCCTTTCGAACTCGTGCGTGACATCACACGTCAGATCGCTCACGACGCCGAAGCCGCCGTTAGTCACACGGGCGTGAGTCACACGGTTGTCGATGAAGATCCCGATGTGAACCTGTCATCGCGCGTCGTCAAAGAGGTCCGCGTACATGCGAATGGTCGTCGTGTTTTGTTGCTGGATGGGTTCACGATCACGGCCGAAGACACACCGGAGAACCAGGACGAGTATCCTCAGAATCCCGTTCAAAAGGCAGGACTCGGCTTTCCCATCCTACGGTGCGTGACCTTGATTTCGCTGTACACCGGCCTGCTGTTTGATGTGGCTTATGGACCGTACAGCGGCAAGGAAACCGGCGAAACGGCCTTGATGCGCCGACTGCTCGACGTGCTGCAGTCCGGCGACATTTTGGTGGCCGACTGTTATCTGTGCACGTACTGGCTGATCGCCGCCTGCCGACAACGAGGCGTTCACATGGTGATGAAAAATCACTACCAGCGTGAAGACCATCCCGCCGATGCGATTCGTCTTCGCGAAGGAGAACGCCTGGTGACATGGACTCTTCCAGCACGTCCATCGTGGATGAGCAAAGAAGAATACAAACAGCAACCGGCGACGCTTGAACTTCGCCTGATTGATGTGAACGTCCACCGCAACGGCTTCCGTCCGAGCCAGTTCACAGTCACCACAACGATGACCGATGACGAGCAATATTCCGGCAACTGGATTCGATCAATTTACG
>Ga0209491_10002525_pt1 | contig 32441 bp, 30 predicted proteins | sample BON02_FD_187213 | JGI IMG/M metagenome (GOLD analysis project Ga0209491, IMG submission 187213) | Freshwater microbial communities from Lake Bonney liftoff mats and glacier meltwater in Antarctica - BON-02 (SPAdes) (version 2) | ecosystem: Environmental > Aquatic > Freshwater > Ice > Glacier... | reverse complement strand
CGTCTTGCCAGTGTTCACTGCAATCTCCCCAAGTTGTCAACCTAGGGAAACTACCAAAAAATGAGCAATCAGATTTCAAATCGGCACCAAACAAAATCGCCCGCAAACCCGCGCCAGTATTGGCTGTTCTCCGTTTTTCTAGCGCATTGACCGGACAGCAGTGACCAAACCTGAATACATCATGGGCAACTCCCTGCAGACGGTGAGCTTGCTGGTGCATGCCGCGCAGAGTGTCTTTGCGGTACCACTGCCCTGGGCCGCGTATTGCAGCGCGATCGCCTGCGTGAACTGGTTGATGGCCGCCTTTGCGGCTGAGTATCCGATGTAGGCGGTGCCCAGCCAACGGATGCTGGCGATCGACGATATGTTGACGATGACGCCTGACTTCTGCCGCTGCATCACTGGCAGAACGTGGCGCACGGTCAGAAACATATAGCCGATGTTCAGGTCCAGGGACCGTTCCCAGTCCTGCACGCTGATGTCGATGCGTTTGGCCCGTCACTGGCATGCGCGGATCAGGCGGCGGTAACCGACGTGCCGGTAGCCGAGTTCTTGAAATGGCCGGCCACCGGGTCGAGTCCGCGCTCGCGATCACGCTGGGTCGCATAACTGCCGTCTCGGCTGCGCTGGCACATCTGCTTCAGCGCAAAGTTCAGGTTTCGCATTCGTCGTCTCTCTGTATCTCGTCCTCCTGTCTGTCAGTTGCGCTGGGGCACGAGCGCCAGCGGCTGGAACAGCTGTGCTGGTACATTACGCGCCCGGCACTGGCCAACGAACGGGTGCAGATCAACAGCGCCGGACAAGTCGTGCTCAAACTCAAGACCGCCTGGCGTGACGGCACCACCCACATCGTGATGTCGCCGCTGGAGTTCATGCAGCGCCTGGCTGTACGGGCGACCGAAGGGCGCCTTTCATGCGCCCGTGCCGCGGCCCCGGCTGCATCTGATCCGCTTCCACGGGGTGCTGGCGCCCAATGCCAAGCTATGGGCCATGGTGGTGCCGCACGGCCCCGAGCAGGCCACCGGCAAATCGGAGCTCACCGCGACCAAGCCAGGCTGCGCGCATGGCCGGGCGGCGCGCATCAGCTGGGCCCGGCTGCTCAAGCGCGTGTTCCAGATCGACATCGAGCACTGCCCGCACTGCGGTGGTCAGCTCAAGATCATTGCGGCCATCCTGGAGGCGCCAGGGACAAGAGCGGATCCTCAGGCACCTGGGACTGCAAGCCAGGGCACCGCCCCGGGTGCCGGCGCGCGGCGATTTTGAGCAGGCGACCTGATCGCGGCCCGGCACCCCGGGCGCCGGGGAGGGGCTGCGCCTGACACGGGTCGAGCCTGGTGAGGGGCCGCGAAGCGCGAGGGTTTACCCGATGCCCTGGCGGCTTTCGGGTCAGGTGGCGGGGCTGCGGCTGCTCAGTGTGCGATCGGCCAGGCCAAAACTCCCCGGTGTGCCACCCAGTGCGGGCGAGCCCGTCCCGGTAGGCACAAAAATAGGCCGTTTGATTTTCCTATTCACAGCGCCGGCGGAGGTGCTGGACGCGTTGCTGATGGCGTTTCCGGCGCTGGGCCTGGCCAAGATCATCTGGGCCGTCGACATCATCCTGGCGATGGACATCCCGGACTTCCGGATCGACGCGCTGGCGCAGGCCGGCCAATGGCAAGACCTGATGGCCAGCGCCGACATCGCCAGCGGCGAAACCATGCGCATTGAATGTGACGGGCGCGACCTGTTCATCCACCGCAACAAGAAGACGTACCAGGTCTACGACAGCCGCTGCCCGCACCAAAGAACCGACATTCCGCACCTGGCCCTGCAGGGCAACACGCTGACCTGTCCCAAACACCAGTGGGCATTTGATGTCGCCAGCGGTGACTGCATCGCCAAGGGCAATACCGGGCTCACGCGTTTCGAGTCCCGGCTGCTCAAGGGCCGCTTGCAGACGTTCTGGTGACAGACCAGTCCCAAAAATAACATGGGAAGTACAGACGCCCAATACTAGCAACCCGAGTGCGCCAATCGCTGCTTTTCTGGACAAATTCGAATTGCCGCTCTTGGTCGTGTGCCGCCGGCCGGGGTGGCCTGCGTCTGTGGGCCCCTACTGGTGACCCATACCGGTAGTAGCGTCGAGGGCACAACGGTTATTGAAACCGATTTGTGTTGCCGCTTGAACGGTAGGGGGCTGGGCAGCGGTGCCACTGCGGCGTGACATGAAAATGCTGTATGGGTTCTCCTCGTAGCTGCCGAATGGCCCCGAGTACTCGAAGCCTACGCTCCGATACAACGCATGAGCGGCTTGGAAGCCTGGATGTGCGCCAGTCTCCAAGCTGACCGTGGTGTAGCCGCGAGTCTGCGCTTCTCTCAAGATATGGTCGAGCAAGGCACGGCCAGCGCCTCGGCGCCGCGACGCACGCGGAGTTCGCATGGACTTGATTTCCCCGTGGACGAGCGACAGCTGTTTCAGTGCCCCACACCCGAGCAACGTCTTCTCGTTCCAAGCGGTCCAGAACGTGATTTCTGGAACCCGAAGCTTCTCGAGGTCCAGCGCGAAGACAATGTCTGCAGGCGTCCACTCGTACATGTTGGACAGGTGCTCTTCAAGCAATTGATGCACGTCAGGCTTGGTGAGGTCGTCAACTTCGATGCGCATCATGGTTCTCTATTCTGCTGCCAACGAATGAGTTGGATTTGTCGGGTTCGAACGGGTACAGTGGCCCGCGCCGATGCCGGTACGTGAAGGTGCTCAGGTCGACCGTTGTGACGCCCGGCGTCGTCTTCGACGATACCCGAGCGCCGCTACAGGTCCAGGCTGGCGGGCATAGGGGAGAAGGTGTTGGACTCGTGCTGGAAACCGGCGGTGGCCATACGGATCATCGGGGTCTCCCTCGTGATGGCGTCGGTGGTCGGACATTGTCAATCCGCATTGGCGCGACCATTAGCCGCTCGCGTTGCGTCGCGCGGCCGCTTCGTTTCGTGCACCGAAACGGCGCTGCGCCCCACAACGCGTTGGCGTCGATATCATGGTGCAAGCACCCGGCAACACCAGGGAAGAAACATGCAGACGACGGAACTATCGCGACTCGGAAACCTCGGTGCGTCGGTGTTGTCCGATGTGTTGGACAGCCTGGCCCGTCGGGGCGAGTTGTTGTCGGCCGAGGCCAAGGCCCGGGGCGCACCGGGTGGTGTCACCGATGGCGTGGTGCGCGATGTGCAGCAAACGCGCGAAGCCTTGCGCGGCGGGGAAACACTCGCTATCGTGTTCAGGCGATTCGGAATCCTGTGAAGCACATCGTGCCGATGGCATCCGTACAAGATATCAAGCATTGACATCTCAACTGACTGGAGAAAGCACCATGATGCGCAATTCACTGTCTGCAGACCCATCGCCCCTGGACGAGGCGCAAACCGTGCTGGACATGGCCACCGTGCGCAGACGCGACGCGTTGCGCCTGGCCCTGGCCGGCGCCGCGATGGCCGTGACCCCGTTTGCGCATGCGCAGAGCGGCGGCACGCCCAAACGGGGCGGCACATTGACGATCGGTGCAGATGCCGATCCGATTGGCCTGGATCCGACCACGGTCACCGCGTATTCGTCGTACGACTTCACCGCGCTGCTGTATACCGGCCTGCTGCGCTGGAACGCCGAGATGAAGGTCGAGCCCGACCTGGCCACCGGCTACATCACACCCGATGAGACCACGTACATATTCCGCCTGCGCCAGGGCGTGAAGTTTCACAACGGTCAGCCTTTCAGCGCCGAAGATGTCAAATACACCTTCGACCGCATCCTTGACCCTGCGACAGCCAGCCCGAGCCTCAACCTGTTCTCCGCCATCAAGGCCGTGACCGTGGTGGATGCATACACGGTCAAGTTCGAACTCAAGACACCGAGCGCAACCTTCCTGAGTTACCTGGCGACCAATCCCAACGGCAGCATCGTGCCCAAGGGTGTCGCCGACCTCAAGACCAAGCCGGTCGGTACCGGGCCATTCGTGTTCGAGTCGTATGAGCCCAACCAGCAGTTCACGCTCAAGGCCAATCCCGACTACTACGAGGAAAAGCAACCGTACCTGGCCACGGTGGTGTTCAAGTTCTTCAAGGACCAGGGCTCGCTCGCGTCGGCTATCCGCTCCAAGGCCATCGACATGACCTGGTTCAAGGATCCCAAGGTGTCGGCGCAGATTGTCAAGACAACGCGTGATCTGGTGTCCGCCCCCGGCAAGACCTCGCGCACATTTCCGGTGTGGATGAACGTGAAAACCAAGCCGTTCGACGATGTGCGGGTGCGCCGGGCCCTGAGCCTGGCGAGTAATCGCACGGCCTGCCTGCAGACCGTGCTCGGCAGTACCGGAGGCAAGGTCGGCGCCATGGTGCCGGAAAGCCAGGTCGGTGGTTACGACGGTGTCAGCGCTATGCCGTATTACAAACACGACGTGGCCGCCGCCAAGAAGCTGTTGGCCGAGGCAGGACATCCGAACGGCATCGACCTGGGCGACTACATCGTCGTGGCGGCCAACGCGCTGGACGTGCAATGCGCCCAGGTGCTGCAGCAGCAATGGGCCGCTGCCGGCATCAAGGTCAATCTCAAGCCGATGGAAACGGCGCCGCTGATCTCGATGTGGCTCAAGGGCGAATTCGGGCTGTTGTCGGTGGCGCTGAGTTGGAGTCCCGATCCGGATGCCATCGTGTCGCGGCTGACGTCTGGCCATTCGCACGGCAAGGCCATGGGCATGGACGATGCCCAACTCGACAAGATGGTCATAGACGCGCGTGCCATCCTCGACTACGGCAAACGTGCGGCCGCCTACCAGCAGATCCAGAAACACATCGCCGAGCAGGCCTACGTGCTGCAGATCTACCAATACCCGTTGCGCTGGGAAGCCTGGCGCGGTCATGTCAAGGGTTATGTTCCGCTGGCAGCGAACATACGCAGCTTTGTACGGACGACCTGGATTGCCTCATAAGGGGGTGGCGCGCGGTTCATCCATCAACGGCGTGCGAGCATGACACGCATCGTGCTCGTCCGCCTGGCGTGGATGCTGCCTATCCTGTTCGGCGTATCGGTCGTGGCGTTTGCGCTGATGCGGGCCTTGCCCGGCGACTTCGCGCAGGCGGCGGCCGGCACCACCGATCTGTCGCCTGAGGCGCTCGACACGATCCGGCGTGGTCTGGGTCTGGACAAGCCGATCTGGGCGCAGTACCTGCTGTGGCTCGGTGGTCTGGCCAGCGGAGACTTCGGCTCTTCCTTTGTCACACACAAGCCGGTACTGGGCGAATTGTTGCCACGCCTGGCGGTGACGGCCGAACTCACCCTGATGGCCGGTGCCATGGCCATGGTGCTGGGGGTTTTCACCGGCCTGGCGTCGGCCCGGTTGCGCGGCCGCACGGACTGGTTCGTGCGCGGATTCAACGGCCTGCTGCTGGCGGTGCCCAACTTCGTCGTCGCCACGCTGATCGTGCTGCTGGCCGGTTTGTATTTTCCGGAGCTCGGAATCTTCAACTACACGCCGTTTTTCACAGACCCGCTGGGCAACCTCGGCAGCATGTTGTTGCCGGCGTTTGCGCTGGCACTGGCGGTCTCGGTGACGATCTCCGAGAACACCCGCGCCGCCGTGCTCGAGGTCTCCAGTCAGGACTTCGTCATGGTGGCCCGGGCCAAAGGCCTGCGACCCGGCGCCATCCTGCGCAACTACCTGGTGCGCAACGCCCTGACGCCGGTGATCACCGTCACCGGCCTGCAGCTCGCCTCGCTGCTCGGCGGCAGCATCCTGATCGAGACCATCTTCACGATCCCGGGCATGGGCCAGTACCTGTTCGATTCCATCACCAGCCGCGACTACCCGGTGATCCAGGCCATCGTGCTGGTGGCCGCCGTCATCGTGTTGCTGGTCAACGTGCTGGTCGACGTGGCCTACGCCCGTGTCGACGCCCGTGTGTCCTATGGTTGAGGCGCGGCCAGTCGCCGAAGCGCCAGCGCCGCGCAAACGACGCCATCTGCTGCTGGCACTGGGTGTCGTGATGTTGGTCACGATGCTGCTGGTCACCGCATTCGGTCCCTGGATCGCGCCCTACGATGCTATCGCCACCTCGCCCAATTCGCTGGCGGGGCCGAGTGCCGAACATTGGCTGGGTACCGATTCCATCGGCCGCGATGTACTGAGCCGCCTGATCATCGGCGGACGCACCACGCTGCTGATCACTTTTGTTGCGGTCTCTCTGGCCGTGGCGGCGGGTCTTGTGCTGGGGCTGGTCTCGGGTTACGTCGGCGGCCTGGCGGACGAACTCATCATGCGCGCGCTGGACATCGTATTTGCCTTCCCGGTGTTCCTGCTGGCGATCGCGGTTGTGGCCGCGCTCGGACCCACCGTGCCCAACCTGATCCTGACCATCGCCATCGTCTACACGCCGATCATGGCGCGGGTCGTGCGGGCGCCGGTGCTGAGCGTCAAACGCTGGGACCATGTGGAAGCGGCGCGCAGTGTCGGTGTCGGCGAACTGCGCATCGCCATCGTGCATGTGTTGCCGATGGTGGTGTCGCCGATTCTGGTACAGACCAGCCTGACACTGGCCAACACCATATTCACGGTCACGGCGTTGTCGTTTCTGGGTATCGGGCCGCCGCCGCCCGACCCTAACTGGGGCGGCATGTTGTCGGAAGCGCGCCAATTCATGGAGCTGGCGCCGCTGACCGTGATCGGGCCGGCGGCCGCAATCGTGTTCGCCACACTGACCTTCATCGTGCTGGCCAACGGTCTGCGCGATCTGCTCGACGTGGGGAGCCATTGATGGCCACGTCTGACAAGCCCTTGTTGCAGGTGCAGCGCCTGAGCGCGCAATTCACCCGCGATGGCGTGGTATCGCAGGTGGTCAAGGGCATCTCGTTCGACATCGCGGCAGGCGAGGCCGTGGGTTTTGTCGGCGAATCCGGCTGTGGCAAAAGCGTGACCGCGCGCGCCATGATGCGCCTGGCGCCCGAAGGCTCGTCGGTCGAGCTCGGCGGCGAGGTCCGGTTCGATGGCCAGGATCTGCTGCAGTTGCGCGAGGCCGACATGTGCAATATCCGCGGGCAACGCATCGCCATGGTGTTCCAAGACCCGATGACCTCGCTCAATCCGGTGCTCAGTGTGGGCGCGCAGATCGACGACATCGTGTCTCGCCATACCGGCATGTCGCGCGCACAGGCGCGCCGGCGCACGGTTGAACTGCTGGGCCTGGTCGGCATCCGCGACGCCGCACGGCGCGCCGATGACTTTCCCCATCAGTTCTCCGGTGGCATGCGCCAGCGCGTGCTGATAGCGATAGCCGTTTCCTGCCAGCCCGAACTGCTGATTGCCGACGAGCCGACGACCGCGCTCGACGTCACCGTGCAGGCCCAGATTCTTCGGTTGCTGCTGCGTCTGCGCCAGGAACTCGGCATGGCCCTGATGTTGATCACGCACGACTTCGGCGTCATTGCCGGCATGGTGGAGCGGGTCTACGTGATGCTTGACGGGCAGATCGTCGAATCAGGTGCGGTCGACGACATCTTTGCGCGTCCGCAACACGACTACACCCGGGCCTTGCTCGACGCGGTGCCGCGCCTGGAGTCGGCAGGCAGGACAAGGTCATGACAACCGCTGCCGCCGCTGACCAGCCGGTGCTGCAGGTGCGTGACCTGTCGGTCGTGTTTCCCGCCCGGCGTGGCCATCCGGCGGTCAAGGCGGTGGACCGGGTCTCGTTCGACATTGCGCCAGGGCAAACACTCGGTCTGGTCGGCGAGTCCGGCTCCGGAAAAACCACCACCGGTCGCGCGATCCTGCAACTGCAAAGCGCGAGCGCCGGGTCGGTGAAACTGCTGGGCCAGGAGTTGACGACCATGCCGCGCGCCGCGTTGCGCCGCATGCGCCGGCACATGCAGTTCGTACTGCAGAACCCGTATTCGAGCCTGCATCCCCGCATGACGGTTGCGCGCATCCTGACCGAGCCGCTACAGGTACACCAGAGCGTGGCGGCGGCGCAGATGCCCGACCGGATCGCGCAATTGATGGAGCTTGTCGGTCTTGAGCCGGACATGGTGCAGCGTTATCCGCACGAGTTCTCGGGCGGTCAGCGCCAACGTATCGTCATCGCGCGTGCGCTGGCGGTGCATCCGGACTTCGTCGTCTGCGACGAACCGGTGTCGGCGCTGGACGTGCGTACACAGGCGCAGATCGTGGACCTGCTGGGGACGCTGCAGGACAAACTGGGGCTGTCCTACCTGTTCATCGCGCACGATCTGGCCCTGGTGCGCCAGGTGGCGCATCGCGTCGCCGTGATGTACGGGGGGCAACTGGTCGAACTCGGAGATGCGGCCCAGGTATATGACACGCCGGCCCATCCCTATACCCGTTCCCTGCTCGATGCGGTTCCGATCCCCGATCCGGCGCGCCAGCGTGCCAAGCTGGCGGCGGCACCACCCGAACCGGAGTTCGACCAGTACAGGAATCCGTCCGGGCCCTGCGTGTTCGGCGAAGACCATGGCCATACTGGCAGCAGCACCTGGCATGTTGTGTGCCCCGGCCACAGCGTCTCGTGCCGCTTCTGGCCGCCGGGGGTGCCGTGCTGATCAGTACAGCCGGTCGCGGTAACTCTCGTCAATGCCTGCCTGAACGGCCTGTACGCTGTCGGTGAGCTTGGCGTGGTCGATGATGGCCTGGGCCAGTGACGGCACACCGTCCAGTTCGGGCCACGCATCGGGTTGCCACAAATGCGAGCGCATCACGCACTTGGCGCAATGGAAAAACATGCGCTCCACCGTCACCACGGTGGCCATTTGTGGCGGCTTGCCGCGCACCGCCATTTTCTCCAGCAGCCAGTCGTCCTGCACGATACGGGCGGTACCGCCGGCGCGCAAGGTTTCCGACTTGCCAGGAATCATGAACAGCAGCCCGACCTGTGGCCGTTCCAGCATGTTGAGGAAACTGTCTGCCAGCCGGTTGCCCAGTCTTTCGGGAATCGCCAGCGTGTGATCGTCGAGCACCTGAATGAAACCGGCCGGGTCACCTTTGGGCGAGACGTCAACCTTGCCCTGCCCATTGGCAGTGGCCAGCAGCAGAAACGGTGTGCGGGCAATGAAGCCACGGCAATGCACATCGATGTGATCGATGACCTTGGCGAGGACGCGCGGACTGGGATCGCCGAGCACCGAGCGCAGCTGTTCACGTGTCGTGATGGTTTTGTCGAAGTGCAGGGCCATGGCGGTTCTCGGCAGTGGACGAACGGGGAGAGCTGACGATACAGCGGCGGCCCCGCATTTGCCAGCGCTTATCGGCTGAAGCCGTTTTCCGACATGAAACCTGCGAACTGGCTCAGATCGGCTGATTCACCGGATCGGCCTGTTACCAGGCCGACCAGCCGCCGTCCACAGTCAGGTTCTGCCCGGTAATCCATTTGCCGGCGGCAGACGCAAACAGCGCGACAGCGCCCTTGAGGTCGCTGGGTTCTCCCAGGCGCGCGAGTGGCACCATGTTGCGAAAATTCTCGCGTGTGAACGCATTGAGCGAGGGCTTGGGAATCTGGCCCGGGCTGATGCAGTTCACCGTGATATCGTGCTGCGCCAGTTCGCAGGCAAGCGCCCGGGTCAGGTTCAGGATCGCGCCCTTGGCGGCGTGGTAGGACTGCGTCGAGCGCCTGTAGCCTGGCGCATACAAGCGCGGGTCGCTGCCCAGCGATGCATGCAGCGAGCCGATCGTGATGATGGCGCCGCTGCGCCGGGTCATCATGGCGCGGGCTGCGCTTTGTGCACTGACCAGCGTGGTCGTGACGTTCATGCGCAGCGTCGCCTCCAGGTCTGCCACAGAAATATGCGGGGCCATGTCTACGCCAAACGCGCCACCGGCGTTGCAGACCATGATGTCGAGCCGGCCATGCGCGCGCACGATGTCCTGCACCACCTGCTCCATGGCGGCTTCATCAGCGGCATCCGCCGCAATCGCGCGCGCCGACAGCCCTTCTGCGTTGAGCCCGGTGGCGGCAGCCTGCACCACGTCCTGGCGCCGACCCAGCAGGTAGACGGTGGCGCCGAGTTCAGCCAGTCCGGTCGCCATCGCCAGACCCAGGTGGGTGCCTCCGCCTGTGACGACCGCAACCTGCTGGCGCAAGCTCAACCAGTCGGGCAGCGTGAGCAGAGTGGGTGGTGTCATGGCCATTTCGCTCCCGTTGTTCATGCTGCGCGCAATACCCGGCCGGGCTTCGAGGCCGTCTGGCGGCCCTGCGTCAACACAGCCACGCCGTTCACGAATACATGTGACATTCCGCTGGCCTGCTGGCACGGCGCCAGGTAGGTGGAGCGGTCGCACACCTCGTTTGGATCGAACACCACAATATCAGCCGCCTTGCCCGTTGCCAGCGTGCCGCGGTCGTACATACGCAGGCGTTCGGCCACTCGGCCGCTCATCTTGGCGATCGCAGTCTCCAGGTCCAGGTCTTTCAGTTCGCGCACGAAGCGCCCGAGCACCCGGGCAGTGGCGCCAAAGTTGCGCGGATGCGGTTGCCGGCTGCCCTGGTCGAAGCAGATGGCCGAGCCATCCGAACCCATCACCGAATGGCGGCAGGTCAGGAAGGTGCGCATGTCCTCCTCGGTCCGGTAGAACAACACGACCATGATGCGGTTGCCGCCTTCACGGCACAGCTCGAGCGTCAGTCGCTCCGGGGTCTTGCCTGCCTCTGCCGCGGCAGCCTCGATGCTCTGGCCTTCCCTGGCCCCCAGCAACCCGTCGGTGCGCGCCAGCACCACCCGGTCCCACAACCACGGTATGCGATGGGCCGACCAGCCCAGCGCCAGGTCGGTTTGCGCACGCGCCATGACCGCCTCGTCAAGCAGGCGTTCGCGCATCGCCGCAACGCCGCCTTCCTGGACCCAGGCCGGCAGGTATTGCGTCAAGGCCGAACTCGACGCGTCGTAGGGGTAAACGTCGAACGCGGCGTCCAGGCCTTGTTGCACGGCCTTGTCGAAGCGCTCGGCCCACAGCCCGGCACTACCCCACTCCGAGGGGGTGTTGATGGCCGCATGTGAATATTGCACCCGCGCGCCGGTCGTGCGCCCCAGATGCAGCGCCTCATTCAGCGGGCCATAACGATGGTCGTCGCCGAGCAGGTCCTTGTCACGTGCGTGCGACGCGTACAGCCGCTGGCGCTGCGCAAGTGTTTCGCACAGGGACACAAGCTCCTCGGTCGGGGCGTAACGCGACGGCACGTAGGTCAGGCCGGTGGTCAGGCCGAATGCGCCCTGGTCCAGCATCGTGCCCAGCAGCGTTTGCATGGTCGCCAGCTGCTCGGCGCTGGCCGCTGCACTGTCCACGCCCATGGCTGCGATGCGCAAGGCGCCATGCCCGACCAGCGGCGCGATGTTGACGGCAATGCCACGGCGCTCGGCTTCCTGCCGGTAACCCTCGACGTCGGTCCAGGTCAGGGGCAGCGCGTCGTCGCCAATGCCGGCCAGCAAGTCCTGGTGTAGCTGCATGTGCTCCGGATTGATCGGAAACGGCGAGAAGCCGCAGTTGCCGGTGACCTCGGTCGTAACGCCCTGGGTGACCTTGCTCTGGCCACGCCCGTCCAGCAGCAAGCTGATGTCGGAATGGGTATGGATGTCGATGAATCCGGGCGCAACGACCTGACCGCGGGCGTCGATGACCTGGTCCGCATTCACCGCGCTGCCGTCACCGACATGGGTGATCAATCCGCCGCGAATGGCAACGTCGGCCAGGCGCGGCGGCGCCCCTGTGCCATCGACCATCTGCGCGCCGCGAATCAACACGTCAGCCTGCATGTCTGCTCCTTGCGGGTTCACGATGTTTTCATGGCCAGGTCGCCTCCGGCTCCAGCGGATACAACGGTACCCGCCGGTGCCGGTAGGTGAAGGTCGTCAGATCGGCCGTTGTCACGCCCGGCGTGGCGACCCAGAACATCGCCTTGGCGATCGGCTCCATGGCGGGACGCGGTGAATGCACACCCTTGGCGACAACAATTTTGTGCTCGGTCGGCTCGATGCCGAGTGAACGGAATTGCTGCAGGCTGGACGAGCCGGCGGCGCGCGACGTCAGCACCAAGGTGTAGCCGTCATCGGTGCGCAGTGCCGCGCTGGGGCCGTCGTTGAAGAAACGAAATCCGCCATGTGTCGGGCCGGTTTCTTCGTAGCGGCCGTCGCCAAGTGCAGTGACGGTGGCGTCGATAGCGAACGGCGCGCCATGCAAGTGGTCGCTCTTGCCACCGACACTTGCCTTGATGCGGCCACCGACGCCGACCTGCTGGCAATGCTGTACCACCTGCGGGTCGCACACGGCCTGCAGCAGCTTCGTGATGCCCAGGGCCCGTGCCGCATGCAGGATGTGGGTGGAGTCTCCTGGACTGCCCCCACCAACGTTGTCACCGACGTCGAACAGCACCACCGGGCCCACCGGAGCGGCGTCGGCCTGCCGCAGCGCGTCATCGACGGCGGTGCCACCTTGATTGAGCGCCTCGCGCAAGTCCCAGGCCGCGCGCGCCAGCTGCTGCGCGACATCGTTAGCGAGCGCCTGGTCGTTGTCGGTGACGGCAATGAAGGACATGCCCATTTGTGGCACGTCCGCATACGGATATCCCTCGACGACGCTGACGGACAAAACGCCCGGCCGCCGGCGCTGCGAATTGGCCACCGCCAGCAGGTCGGACATCGGCCTGTCGCTGGTGCCCTGGTTCAGGATGTTGACCACCAGCGGCGGTGTGACCAGGGCCATGCGTGGCCGGATCTCGCCGCGGATCGTGCGCAGCAGCAAGCGGCCGCACAGCAGCGCCTGCGCACGCGCGTCGATATGCGGATTGGTCTGGTAGACCGTGACGATATCGGCTGGCTCGACCATGGCCCGCGACACGTTGCCATGCATATCCAGCGCCATGCCGATCGGCACTTTCGGCCCGACCAGTTCACGCACCCGGCGCAGCAATTCACCGTCCGGGTCCAGGTAGGGCACGGACACCGCGGCGCCGTGTTGGGGTAGCAGGACACCGTCCCACGGCCCTTTGTCGCGGATCGCGTCGACGATGCGCTGCATCAGAAACTCGATCGCCTCCTCGGTGATGGCACCCATAGGCGTGAGCTTGCTGAAGACGAGCGGAACCACCTGTACCTGGGGATCTTCCTGTTCCAGCGCCAGGAATCCGGACACGGTGGATTGCGCAGTGGCGTATTCCTTGCGGATCGCGTCGCCCTCCAGGATGCCGGAGCGCTGCCACAAGGCCAGGCTGGCGGGCATGGTCGAGAAGGTGTTGGATTCGTGCAGAAAACCTGCGGTGGCAATGCGGATCATCGATGCGTCCTGTGGATGTGTCGGCAACAGGAAATCATTGTCAGGCCGGAAATCTGCGCCGTAACCAGGAGGATGCGCGGAATCGGCCCGGGCATGTTTCGCGCAGCGAAACGTTTTGCAACGCCTGTTTCGCAGGCCGCAACGAATGGGTGTGGTCGACCTGCCGCGCCAGCGCGTGCGAAGCCGCGCTAGTTCAGGGCAGACGAGATATCGATGCTGCCGGCCGTGCCCGCGAGCACCCGACCCATGCGCGCAAGCGTGTCGTCGGACATCAGCTGGCTCGGGCCGGAAATGCTGATCGCGGCCATGGCTCCTCGGCCGGCGGGTTGGCTGATTGCGGCGGCGACACACCGCGCGCCGAGTTCGTTTTCTTCCATGTCGAGCGCGTATTTGCGTGCGACGCTGCGCGCGATGTCGTCGAGAAAATGGTCCCGGTTGGTGATGGTGTGTGGCGTACGTGCCACCATGCGCCGGGGCACGGCGCGGTCGATTTCCGATACACCCAGCGTCAGCAGGATGGCCTTGCCCAGCGCCGTGGAGTGCAAGGGATCGCGCTTGCCGATCTTGGCTTCGGCATGCAGCAACCGGCTCGAACCCACCATGTCAATATAGACGATGTCGGTGCCATCACGGATACCCAGGTTGACCGTCTCGTTGAACTGGCGCTGCAGGCGCAACATGGCCGGCTGCGCGATCTCCTTGATGCGTTCGGCAAAACTGGGCAGTGGCGAGGCGACCGTCACACGTGGGCCGATGGCATAACGTTCGGTGCGTTCGTCGTAGCTGACGAAACCCGAGGCACGCAAGGTGTACAGATATCGGAAAGCGGTGGTCTTGGGGAGCGCAGTGCTGGCAGCCAGGACGGACAGCGCCATCGGGCCCTTGCCACTGACCAGCGCGTCGAGCAACTGCATCGACTTGTGCACTGGCGCGACGATGTAACGACGATCCAGACTCATGGGGCTTCCCTTTGTGTGGTGCACTGCACATGTTGCTTTGGGGAGGTCCGCCGTGTCATGGAGATTCCCTCAGATGCGGGTGTTTCGGCAGGTCGCGGGCCAGTGCACGGTGGTCTGGACGATGCAGTTTTGATGTGAAGCCTTTGCAATTCGCATAGCCAAATCAATATACACGATCTGGCGATTTGTGCCACCCCTGACGGGCAGCGCCTGGTGATTGATGTTCACCTCGGCCGGCAGTAGCATCCGCCCACATTTGTCGCCCCATTCAACCCACGCGCAAAGGGAGTTCCGATGAAAACGCTGGATCCGTCGCAATTGCAGGCACTGAGTTCGTCCATCCTGTCGGACGTCATGGACAGTCTGGGACTGGTACGTCGCGTCATGCGGCCCTTTGTCCGGCCGATCGACGATGGCAAGGTGCTGGTGGGGCGTGCCCGCACCGGTCTGTACATGCCGACGTACGCACTGCGCGAAGGCGAGAACCCGTACGACGTGGAGATTGCGCTGGTCGACGACCTGAAACCGCAAGATGTGATCGTGCTGGCCTGCAATGGGCCGACCGAACGCATTGCGCCCTGGGGAGAATTGTTGTCCACGGCGGCGCAGGTGCGCGGCGCAACCGGTTGCGTCACTGACGGCCTGGTGCGCGACGTCAGGCAGATCCGGGACATGGGTTTCCCTGTCTTCCATGGCGGTATCGGCCCACTGGACACCAAGGGTCGCGCGCGCATGGTGGATCGGGACGTACCGGTCGAATGCGCGGGCGTGGTCATCGAGTCGGGCGATATCGTGTTCGGCGACATCGACGGCGTGGTGGTGGTGCCGCGTGCCCATGAACATGCGGTGCTCGAGAAAGCGACTGCCAAGGTGCAGGGGGAGAACAACACCCGCGATGCGCTGCGCAAGGGCGAGTCGCTGGCGCAGGTGTTCAAGCGTTTCGGCATCCTCTGATCGACGACACAGATGACCGCTCTGACCGACGCATGGCACGGGCAGGCGGCCGACAATGCCGCCAACCCGGCGTTGGCGCAATACGCGCTGGCCAGCGCAGTGCTGCCGGGCGGCGTGTGCGCGTCGGCGCGGCGCAACGATGCGATCGGGCATCCATTTTTCGTCTCGCGCGGCGACGGCGCCTGGCTATATGACCTGCAGGGACGTGCCTTTCTGGACATGTCGACGTCCCATGGTGCGTCACTGCTCGGGCACAATCATCCACGCATCAAGGCCGCGGTGCAGCAGGCGCTGGACATGGGCATCGTGTGTTCCGCCGAGACGGTCCACCAGACACGGCTTGCGCAGCGCATCACTGAATTGGTTCCGTGTGCCGAGATGGTGCGATTTGCCGGCTCAGGCACCGAAACCGTCATGCACGGTCTTCGGCTGGCGCGCTGCGCTACCGCCCGCGAGAAGCTGATCAAGTTCGAGGGCCACTTCCACGGCTACAGCGATGCACTGAACTTCAGCGTCATGCCGCCACTGGATCAGGCCGGGCCGGCGCGTACCCCGACACCGTTTGTCGAGTCATCCGGCGTTCCTGCCAACACGCGTGAACACGTGATCGTCTTGCCGTTCAACGATCCGGTGGCACTGGAGGCGGCTTTTGCTGCGCACGGGCCGCAGGTGGCCGCCTTGCTGCTCGAGCCCATTAACTATGACCAGGGTTGCCTGATGCCCGAACCGGGTTTTCTGGAGCTATGCCGTGACCTGTGCACCCGCCACGGCAGTGTGTTGTTCTTCGACGAAGTCCTCACTGCGTTCCGTGTCGCGCCGGGCGGGGCGCAGCAGAAGCTGGGCGTCACGCCCGACTTGTGCGTGCTTGGCAAGGCGTTCGGCGCTGGCATGCCTATCAGCGCGCTAGTGGGAAAGAAGCAAGTCATGGCGCATCTGCAACCGCTCGGCAGCTGCCAGATGAGTGGCACCTTCCTGGCCCATCCGACCGCGGTGCTGGCGGCGCTGGCGGCCTTGGAGGAATACAGCCGGCCGGGCTTCTATGACGAGCTTGATGCGTTGTGTGACGCGTTTTATGCCGGTTTCCAGCAGGCCATTGATGCCAGCGGCGTGCAGTTGCGGCTGCAACATGCCGGGCCGCGTTTCGGCTTGTATTTCGGTGTCACCGGCAACATCGTCGAATACCGCAAGGCAGCATCCAAAAACCATGACGCCGAGAGCCTGTTCGTGCGCGCCTGTTATCAGCGCGGCGTCTATTTCCAGCCGGCTGCGCATCACGGATTTTCGGCTGTGCACACCGGAGCCGACTTGCGGCTGGCGCTGGAGGTGATCGCAGCCGCCTTGTCCGACGTGCGTGCCGCTCAGGGCGGAACCTGACCATGGCTCGGTGCTGCAGCAGACCCGGCGCCGCAGCACCGGTACAGCGTTTCGTACCACGAAACGTGCATTGTCCAGGCCAGTGTGATAGCGTGACTATGATGGAAAAACCGGGGCCGGGATACCCGGCGCCGGTGGTCTTTCAGCGTGTTGCGGCAGCGCCAGCTTGTGCCGTTCTGGATGGTTGCGCAGGAGGAGTTGGATGCGGATTGCGTTGATTCATGTCGCTCAGGAAACCAACGATTTCAACCCGTTGCCGACCACGCTGCGCGACTACCAGTCGTTCGGTATCTTCGAAGGCGAAGAGATGCTGCGCCGATTCAAAGGTTTGGGGCAGATCGGTGGGTATCTCGACGCGATCGAGAAATCCGGCAAAACAATCGAGACGGTGCCCGTCATCCGGGGCTGGGCCGTGGCGGGTGGGCGCATTGACCGTGAATCCTACGCATTCTTCGACCGCAAGATCCGCGACGGCCTCAAGGCGGCCGGGCAGCTAGATGGGGTCGCCCTGCAACTGCATGGGGCATGCGCCAGCGAGGACATGGACGACGTCGAGGGCGCGCAGCTACAAGCCTGCCGCGATGTGCTGGGGGACGGTATTCCGATCGTGCTGGGCCTGGACCACCACGCCAACATCACGCGCAAGATGGTGGCGCTCGCCACAGCCATCGTCGGCCACCGCACCCAGCCGCATGACCCGTACGACACCGGACGTATCGGCGCCGAGGTACTGCTCAAGATCCTGTTCGACGGCGCGCGCCCGACCACTGCCTGGCGCAAGTTGCCGCTGCTGTCGCACCAGGAGCAATTCCTCACCTCGCAGGGGCCGATGAAGACCTGGTTCGATCGCGCCCGCGCCATGGAGGCGGACCCCAAGGTGCTGCAGGCGTCCAACTACCCGATGCAACCCTGGCTGGACGTGGCCGAGGGCGGCTGGTCGACCATCGTCGTGACCGACAACAACCTGCCGCTGGCGGAAAAGCTCGCCGACGAACTGGCCGATCTGGCCTGGTCGCTGCGGGCCGACTTTCAGCGCAAGGAAGCGGTGGCCATCGACGATGCGGTGCGCATGGCCGATACCGCAGACAAGGGCCTGATCGTCCTCAGCGACACCGGCGACACGGTATTCGGTGGCGCGGCCGGTGACAGCAATCTGATCCTGGAAGCCATGGTGCGCCTGGGCATTCGCAGCCGCGCGCTGGTGCCGTTGATCGCGCCGGAGACAGTGGCGCGGCTGGTACAGGCTGGTGAGGGCGCGCAGGTAAGTCTGCCGGTGGGGGGCAACGTGGCCAAGGATTTTTTCAAACCACTGGAGGTCACCGGCACCGTGCGCCGCATTGGCGGCGGCAAGGTGAACCTGACCAAACATTACCAGGACGAGATCGACATGGGCCGCACCGTGGTGTTCGACGTCGGCTCGATCACGATGCTGATCAGCGAGTTGCGCGGCGTGGCCGGCAACCTGCCCGATGTTTATCGCGCCTTCGGGGTCGAACCACTCGACTACAAAATGGCGGTGCTCAAGACCGCCTCGAACTTCCAGTACTTCGCGTCAATGACATCCCGTGTGATTCGGGTCGATACCCGTGGACCTGGCCAGTCCGACGTGTTCGGGCTGCCGTGGAAGCGGATTCCGCGGCCGGTCTACCCGCTGGAGCCAATCACCGACTGGCGAGGCGCCGACGCTTGAGCCCGCCCCGACCCCTTATTGCTTTTGTTGCAGATTCGCGCGTTTCTTGACCAACCAAAAGAGGAGACTTCATCATGAAAATCAATCGCGTTCGCCGCTCTGTCCTGGTGGCCGGGTCGTTGCTGGCGGCTGGCAGCCTGGTGTTGCCCTCCATGGCGCAGGCGCAGGCGCTCAAGAGCGGCAAGTTGCGGGTGGCTGTTTTGGCGGACATGGTCAATTTTGACCCTGCCCAATTCTCGTCACAGAATTTCCCGTTGATCAAGACTCTGTATGACAGCCTGATCGAATACACGCCCGAGGGCAAGGCGATTCCCAGCCTGGCTTCGGCCTGGACGGTGGGCGCCGGCAACAACTCGGTCACGCTGACATTGCGCCGTGATGTCAGCTTTCACAGTGGCAACCCGTTCAACGCCGACGCCGTCTCGGCAACGCTAAAGAAGGCGGCCGATCCCAAGCTCGGCAAGAACCTGTATTCGACCATGGCAGTCGTGAAGGACTGGACAGTGGTCGACCCGTACACCATTCGCCTGAACTTCACCGGGCCGGTGCCGGACAAACAGATCACCGACCTGCTGCAATTCATCTCGCCGATCGATCCTACCGGGATTGAGACCGTAGAAGCCAAACCCGCGGGCACCGGCGCCTTCATGTTGGCCGAACGCGTGTTGGGTCAGCGGGTGCGCATGGTCGCCAATCCGAAATACTGGCGCGCTAAGGAGCCGCTGCTGAGCGAGGTCACCTTGACCTTCTTCAGCGACAACGATGCTGCCAGCGCGGCGCTGGAGTCGGGCGCAGTCGACATGATCTACGGTGGCGATTCGCGCTCCGCGCTGCGTTTGCGTTCGGCCGGTTACCAGTTGATCCAAGGGCCGGGGCCGCTTGTGCAGGTGTTTCGCATCAACACCACGCAGGGACCGTTCAAAAATCAGAAATTCCGCCAGGCCTTCAACCACCTGATGGACCGTAAAGCCATTCTCCAAGTGGGTTATGCGGGGCTGGGCGAGGTGACCGCGTTGCCCTGGGCACCGGCTAGCCCGGCCGCCGACAAATCCTACGACACCCAATATGGATTCAACCTGGACAAGGCACGGGCTCTACTGAAAGAGTCCGGCCTGTCGCAGGCCGAAATGCAAGACTGGAAACTCATGGTCAACGGCGGATCGCAGGATGCTGTGACCATCAGCCAGGTGGTGCAGGCAACGCTGGCCAAGGTCGGCCTGAAGGTCGATCTCGAGGTGATGGGCACGTCCGAGTTCACCACCTCCATGTTGGGCGGCAAGTTTTCGGCGATGTTCGGCGGTATCGGCAACATCCAGAAATTCCCGACCCGCGTCTCGACCAACAGCATCTACCGCACCGCCAAGAACCCGGTGCTGGGCGATCCGCATCCGTTTCCGGCCTATGTGGCTGCAATCGATCGGATCAACACGACCTTTGGCTCCAACTCCGAGGTGAAGGCGGCCTATGACAACCTCAACAAGGTGATGGTCGAGTCGGCGTTTGCGATCCCGACCAACACCTACGACATCGGCCTGATCGTGGCTGGGAAGAACGTCGGAGGCATCACACGCGAGATCGACAACATGCCGGTGTTCCGCACCATGGGCTTTCGTTGAGCAGGTCGCGCGCCGTCCGTTATGCCCATGGCTGAGCCGCTGCTGCGCGTCAAAGGCCTGACGGTCACGTTTACCGGGTCCGGTCGTCCGGTGCCGGCGGTGCGCGGCATCGATTTCGAGGTGTATGCGAACGAGGTGCTGGGCATCGTCGGTGAATCGGGCTCTGGCAAAAGTGTGACCTCGCTGGCCATCAGTGGCCTGCTCGACGAGACCGCGCAGGTGCAAGGCTCGATCCAGTTGGCTGGCATCGAGGTCACGACACTGGATGCAGAAAGCCTGCGCCAGATGCGTGGCCGCGATGTTGGCATGGTGTTCCAGGATCCGACGACTACGCTCAACCCGGTGCTGCCGATCGGCCGCCAGGTGATCGAAGGGCAGGTCGCGCATGGCCAGGTCGCGCGTGGCCAGGCACAGGCCCGCGCGATCGAACTGTTGCGCGAGGTCGACATTCCCGATCCGCAAGGCCGGGTGATGCAGTTCCCGCACCAGTTCTCCGGCGGCATGCGTCAGCGCGCGGTGATCGCCATGGCGATGGCCGGCAAACCAAAGCTGATCATCGCTGATGAACCGACGACGGCGCTCGACGTCACGGTGCAGGCCCAGGTGTTGTCGGTGCTGGCCAAGCGCCAGCGCGACACCGGTGCTGCGGTCATCCTGATCACCCACGATCTGGGCGTGGTGGCCGAGGTCGCCCACCGTGTTGCCGTGATGTATGGCGGCCGTATCGTCGAGTCCGGCTCGGTGCTGGAAATTTTCCGTCAGCCGCGCCACCCCTATACCGTCGGTTTGCTGCGCAGCGTTCCACGTATCGACATCGTTGACACCCGTCTGGTGCCCATCACTGGCCAGCCGCCGAGTCCGGCTCAACTGCCTAGCGGGTGCGCGTTCCACCCGCGTTGCGCCATCGGACGCGAACGGCCCAAATGCGTCAGCAGTGACCCGCAATTGCAGCAAATCGCCGACGGACACGCGAGCGCATGCCACTATCCGGATGAAGTCGCACAATTGCTGGCCGACGCGCTTTTGACGCCCGACACGGCGGTGGCGCCGGATCCGGTCGGTGCTGTGCCTGAAGGAATGACCGTGCTCCCGGACACGGCCGAGCGCGCGGTGCATGGGCGCAGCGCCGGGCATGATGCCCCTTTGCTCGAGGTAGACCGTTTGCAGGTTTTTTTTCCGGTCAAGGCCGGCCTGTTGCAGCGTCGAATCGGTTGGGTCCGCGCCGTCGACGGCGTCAGCTTGACGGTTCGTGCCGGCGAGACTGTAGGCCTGGTGGGGGAGTCGGGTTGCGGCAAGACAACGACCGGGCGCGCCATCATGGGTCTGGTGCCCTCATCGGGCGGATCGGTGCGGTTCGACGGCCGCGACATCACGCGCCTGGCGGCATCCGAGATGCGCAAGGTGCGCCGCAACATGCAGTACATCTTCCAGGATCCGTATTCGTCGCTTAACCCGATCAAGACCGTGGGCGAGATCGTCGCCGAGCCGCTGCGTATCCATGGCTTGTATGAGAGCAGTGGTGGTGCGCGCTGGGTGTCCGAACTGTTCGATCTGGTGGGTTTGCCGTCGGCCATGGTGCATCGTTTTCCGCAGGAGTTTTCCGGTGGCCAGCGCCAGCGTATCGGTATCGCGCGCGCACTCGCGCTCAAGCCCCGCCTGCTGATCCTGGACGAGCCGGTGGCCGCGCTCGACGTATCGATCCAGGCGCAGGTGATCAACCTGTTGCAGGACCTGCAACATGAACTGGGCCTGGCCTATCTGTTCATCGCACATGACCTGTCGGTGGTACGCCATATCTCGAACCGTGTCGCCGTGATGTACCTCGGCCGTATCGTCGAGGAGAGTGATCGCAACAGTTTGTACGAACATCCGACCCACCCCTACACCCAGTCGCTGCTCTCGGCGGTGCCTGTGCCCGACCCTTCCACGCGCGACAGCCGCAAGCGCATCATCCTGGAAGGCGACATACCCAATCCGGCGGCGCCACCCAGCGGTTGCCATTTCCATCCGCGCTGTTTCAAGGCCACCGCGGTGTGCCGGACAGAGGCCCCGCCATTTCGGGCTTACCCCGGTCTGCCAACCCATGTGGCCTGTCACCACGCCGGCCCGGTCGATTCGGCACCCGGCGTTGCAGCGCCATCCGGTGCCGCGGAGGTTTTGGCGTGACGCCGCTGTTGCGACGCGGCGCAGACGTGTGCCGGCGCCTGACCCGGCACAAGGGCGCGCTGCTCGGTTTGTTGTTCCTGCTGGTGCTGCTCCTGGCAACCAGCCTGGCGCGCTGGATTCTGCCGTTTGATCCGCTGACGCAGGACTTCACCGCAACCTTGCAAGGCCCCAGTGCCGTGCATTGGTTCGGCACCGACGAACTTGGACGTGACATTCTGGCGCGGGTGGTGTTTGGCGCACGCACCTCGCTCATCACCGCCGCCGGCGCGGTGACGATCGCTGCTGTTGTCGGTGTGCCGATCGGGTTGGTTGCCGGCTTTTTCGGTGGCTGGCGCGATACCGTGCTGATGCGTCTCGTCGACGTGTTGTTGTCTCTGCCCGGCATTCTGTTTGCGATGGCACTGATTGCCGTGCTTGGACGCAGCCAGAGCGCCGCGCTGGTGGCAGTGGGCATCACCGGCATCCCGAGTTTCGCCCGCATCACCCGAGCCCAGGTGTTGTCGCTGCGCAAGCGGGACTTCGTCACCGCCGTCGAGGCGCTCGGTGGTTCGGCTGTTTACAACATGTTCACGACTGTGTTGCCCAACTCCTGGAGCCCGATCCTGGTGCAGGTGGTGATCCTTTCGTCGGTGGCGATCCTGATCGAGGCCTCGCTGGCGTTCCTGGGCGTCGGCATTCCGCCGCCCACACCGAGCTGGGGTGAAATGTTGCGCACCGGCAAGTCGTATTTGTATGACGCACCCACCTATGCCATTTTGCCCGGGGTAGTGCTGACACTCACCATCCTGTCGCTCGACACCATCGGCCGGGCGTTGGCCAGCGTGCTGGCCGATCGTCATGAGAGTGCAGCGGCTGGCGATCCTGCTGCCGGGAGCCCTGCATGATCGGCTACATCCTGCGCCGCATTCTGCAGCTGTTGCCGGTGCTGCTGATCGCATCCACCGGCATCTGGGCCATGATTTACGCGGTGCCCGGCAACCCGGTCGCAACCATGGTGGGCGAAAACGCGACCCCCGAACTCGTCGCCGAGGTCACCGCCCGCCTGGGCCTGGACAAACCGGTGCACGAGCAGTACTGGAGCTGGCTGACCCATACGCTGCAAGGTGATTTTGGCTTCTCAATCCAGAACCGGGAACCGGTGCTGGACCTGATCGTCCAGCGCATTCCGGCGACGATCCAGCTCGGCCTGGCCGCGACGCTGGTCGGCCTCTTGTTGGGAGTGCCGGTGGCTGTCGTGAGCGCGCTCAAGCCCGGCGGTTGGCTCGACCGCGTGCTCAGCGGATGGAGTGCGCTGGCATTGGGCGTGCCGACGTTCTGGCTCGGCATTCTGCTGATCCTGCTGTTCGCGGTCAACCTGCGCTGGTTGCCGTCGGCGTCGGGATATGTGTCGATCTTCGACTCACCCTGGCAGGCACTGCGCAACATCGTGTTGCCGGCGACCACGCTGGGCGTTTATGTGTCGGGCATCTTCGCGCGTTTCCTGCGCGCATCGCTGCTGGGCGAACTCAAGGCCGACTATGTGCGCACCGCACGATCCAAAGGCTTGCCCGAACGCGACGTGATCGGCCGCCACGTGATGCGCAACGCCTTGCTGCCATTTGTCACCATCGTCGGCCTGATGATGGCGACCTTCATTGGCGGCACCGTCGTCACCGAGGCCGTGTTCACCTACCCCGGCCTGGGACGGCTGCTGATCCAGGCCATCAGCACCCGCGACTACCCCTTGATCCAGGGTTGCATCCTGTTCATCCTGGTGGTGTACGTGCTGATCAACCTGGCAGTCGATGTGCTGTATGCGTACATCGATCCGCGCATCGATTACGGTTGAATTCCACGGGCCAGCTCTCGTCGGGCACACCCTTGTGCACCGCCCACACGTCGCTGTGCAATGCCATCGTCGGACAGATATGGCGCGGGATGCCGTACACCACATCGCCGACCTGGTATTGGGCGGCGCGCGGCGTCTGCACCACCAGGTGTTCCTCGCTTTGCGAGACCAAGCTGGCATCTTCCAGGCCCATCAGTCGTACGCGCGGCTGCGGCATCTCGGACGGAACCGCCTTGTGGCCCAGATCCAGGCACAGGCGGTCGGCCGTGGGTTTGCTGATCACGCGTGTCATCAGCATCGCGCCGTTGAGGAAATGGTGGTCCGGGCAGACCTCGGCCTGTCCAAAGTCCCACAGCACCGTGGTGCCGGCGCCGACCTCGGTGTCGGGTTGCTGCGCCAACACCGCGAAGGTCGGGGTGCCGCTGGCGATCAGACGTGGCACTGGCAGTTCTTCGGTCAGCATCTGGTCGCGCAGTTTCCACACGGGTGCGAATGCTGCGTCAACCTGTTTGGCCAGTTCGCGACTGTCGGTGTTGCGCAGGTGGCCGTCGTAGGCATGCAGTCCGCCCACGGTGATGCCGGATGCCTTGCACAAAGCGCGGTACAGGTCGGCGGCAGCGTCGTCGGGGATGATGCCGGTGCGGTTCATGCCCACGTTCAGGTCCAGATACAGCGTGATCGACACGTTCTCGGCCACCGCCACGCGGCTGATCGCTTCCAGGTTGGCCGGGTCGTCCACCAGCGTGGCGAACCGCGTGTCAGGAAAGCGCCGCATCAGCGCAACCAGCCGCAAAACGTTCGGCCCCACCGGCTGGCAGGCCAGCAGAATGTCTTCGCCGCCGGCCGCGGCCGTCATCTCGGCCTCGGCGATGGTCGAGACCTTGAACTTGTGGATGCCGGCCTTGCGCTTGAGCGCAATGATCTGCGGCAGCTTGTGTGTCTTGACATGCGGGCGCAGCCGTGACACATCGCCGGCCATCGCGACCATTCGCTTGAGGTTCTGCTCGACACGATCGGGGTAGACCAGCACCGTGGGCGTGGGGATGGCGTCGGCGTTGGAGATGCAATACCAGTCGGACACGGTGGGGGCTTTCATCGGTTGCGGGTTCGGACCCGGGAACGGGGGGCGAAGGACGTTTCATACACGGGTCGTCGCGACACCCCCCATCGGGTTCATCTTAGCGGTGCCGTTGGTACTGGGCGGGATGGGGCTGTTTCGCCGGATGAAATTGTGAGCCTGCCTCCTCCTGCCCTCAATGGCCGGTCAGTTCGTCCTGCTGACGTTTATCTCCACGCCTTTGGGCTGCCGGGTTTCAGGAGATGAGGCCGGCGATGGCGCCCGCGTGAGCGGGCAGGGGCGATGCGGTGATCCTCAGGCACCTGGGACTGCAAGCCGGGGCGCAGCCCAGGGTGCCGGCGCGCGGCGATTTTGAGCAGGCGGCCTGATCGCGGCCCGGCAGCCCGGCAGCCCGGCACCCCGGGCGCCGGGCGCCGGGCGCCGGGCGCCGGGGAGGGGCTGCGCTTGTCGCGGGTCGAGCCCGGTGAGGGGCCACGAAGCGCGAGGGTTTACCCGATGCCCTGGCGGCTTTCGGGTCAGGTGGCGGGGCTGCGGCTGCGGCTGCCGCTGCCGCTGCGCAGTGTGCGATCGGCCAGGCCAACATTCCCCCAAAATCCAAGGTGCACCGGGCGAGCCCGTCCCGGTTGGACATGAAAATGTGCCGTTTGATTTTCCTATTCACCTGCTGGACTACCTGGAGCGTTTTGCGCGGCGGGTGATCGAGCGCTGAGGTGTTGACGCCTTGACGATTGGCCGGCAGGGGCAAGGTCGTTCACGGACAGCTGGCGCGACGGTTCCACGCGCCACGACGACCGCGAGCGAGCCGAGCCGGAACCCGCACAGTGGCCGGGCTATGCGAGGTTTCCTCTCGGCAATTTGCAGCACTGGCTCTCGAGCATGTAGGTCGCCGCATCCGTCTGCTGCAATGCATGCCCGCGATCGGTCAGGTCCTTGCGCAATGCCGCTTCGGCGGTTTGAACAGCGGCCGCCGAAATACCTTCGACCAGAATGATCCAGCGCGGGACCTGCGTGTCCTGGTTGCGCAATTTTTTCTCGGCCGTCTCGATCTGGCTGCCCGGTTCGTCGGCGCGGCACAGGTGGACGCCAACGATGCCCTTGCGATCGACCAGCGGCGGCAGAACGTGCTGGCGCAGCAGGTCGGTGACGGTTTGCGCGGACGACTCGGGCACGTCGAAGCGCAGTGTCAGCATGCATCCGCCCTGTCCGACGCCGGCGCTGTAGAGCACGCGGCAGATGGCCCGAGCCACGTTGCGGAAAGACGCTACCAGCTCGCGCGTCCAGGGTGTGGGCGTATTGAGCCGCGTCAGGTAGTCCTGGCCGGCCAGCACTGCGGGGCTGTCGGCTTCATAGAGGTTGAAGTATTCGGGTGCGCCTTGCAGCGCGATATAGCGCCGGCCGCGCAGGAAGCCCGGAATGCCGACCCGCTCGGGCATGTGCTCGCGGTTGTGCCACTCGTAGAACGCCTCCTTGGCCTCGGGCAATAGGTCATGCCAGATCGTCACCGTGCCCAGTCCGCTCAGGCTCATGGTTCGCTCCTTCCGTGCAATCGATGCGCAACAGGGCGATTCGGGCTGGCACCCTTGCAGGCAGACGTACAGAGTCCGATCATGTCGCCGCCAGTGGCAGGCTGTCGTGCGGCCACACCAGCGCCAGTGTGCCGGCGGCTTGCTGCAGCAGGGTGTGAAACTCTGCGTCACGCTCGGGCCCCATGCGCACCAGCGGCCCGGCGATGCTCATCGTGCCCAGCACGCGTTGGTCGTCCTGGGCACGCACGACGACGGCCACCGCCTTGACGCCGGGTTCGGCCTCCTCGATTGCAAGGCCGTATCCGCGCAGCCGGGTCTGTTCCAGGTCTTGCGCCAGCGCCTGCGCATTGCGCAAGGCGCGCGGCCCCATCAGCAGCCCGGGTCCGGCCGGTTGACCCAGCCCGCCGAGGCTTGCGACGCGGATCGCCGCCTCGTCGTCGAGCGTGGACAACCAGGCCTTGCCATTGGCTGTCGTGTGCAGGGTCAGTCGGCCATTGAGCGCGGGCTGGTACATCAATCCGGTGGGCGCGCCCTGAGACGACGCCAGCCAGTGCAAGCCGTCCTCCTGCAATACGGTCAGGCGGACCAATTCGCGGCAGCGCTTGGCGACTTCATCCAGGATGGGCTGGGCGATGCCGGGCAAGCCGGTCGCCCGCAGGTATTGCTGACCCAGCAGCGCCAGCTTGAGCGTGAGGCGATAGCGCTCGGTGTCGAGGTCCTGCTCGATCCAGCCGAGCGACACCAGCTCCGCCAGCAGGCGGTGCACCGGCCCCTTGGGCAGCTCGAGCATGGACGCGATGTCAGACAGGCGCCGCCACTGCGAGTCGACTGAAAGCAGCTCGAGCACCTCCAGGCAACGGTTGAGCACGCCCTTGACTAGTCGCATATGGATTCGTGGCGTATTTGTTGGTTGCAGGGCATGGCCGGGCGCGAAAACAATCCGGTTTCTTGGTTGGAAAGATTATAGTGGAACATTGTTCCATCAATGTGCTAACATGATTCGAAGCACCATCAGCCAAGCCATGTCGTCCGAATCCATGCCGAACTACCAGGGCCCACTGCCGCTTGATGCGGCGCGCTCGCTGTTCGGTCTGCTTGAGCTGTCCGATGCGGCATTTACCCGCGACGGTCCGCGCGCGGATGTCGAATACCGTGACCTCGGCCTTGCCGCGAGCACCCAAGGGCGCATCGGCGCGCGCCATATCCGGGCCATCGCGCCCTTCGAGCAGGAAACCGGTTGGCACTGGCATGACATGACGGGGCATTTCAACTATGTGCTGCGCGGCTGGATCAGTTTTCGCTATCGCGGCATCGAGGGCGACGTGACGGTACACGCCGGTGCCTGCCTGTCCCAACCCGGCGGGGTGGCGCACAACGTGGTGGGCCGATCCGACGACATGGAACTCATCGAGATCAACATGCCGGCGGTGTTCGGCACCCAGGACCTGGCCGCGCCAGCGACGGGCCAGGCATGACGCGGCCTGCCGACGCCCCGCGCCTCGATGCGCGTGCCCCATCGGGCTTCGTTCTTTGGCTGCGCCGCCGCATGGGAGCCCTGTTGCTGGCCGTCGGCCTGTTGGTGTTTTGGGAGATCGCTGTCCGGGTGCTGGGCATCAAGGAGTACCTGCTGCCACCGCCGACCCGGATCTGGATCGAGTTCACCAAACGCATGCCGATTGTCATGGACGGAGCCTGGGTCACAACCCAGGAAATCCTGGGCGGCTACCTGATGGCGGTGCTGATCAGCATTCCATTCGCGCTGGCAGTCACCTATTCGCGCTTCATGGAGAACGCGGTCTATCCGGTGGTGGTTTTCCTGCAGATCGTGCCCAAGATCGCAATCGCGCCGCTGTTCATCATCTGGTTCGGTTTCGGCTACACGCCCAAGCTGCTGATCGTGTTTCTGTTGTCGTTTTTCCCGATCGTCGTCTCCAGCATTGCGGGTTTCAAGGCGGTGGATCCCGAGATCGCCGACTTCGCCCGTACCACTGGCGCGAGTGGCTGGAAGCTGTTCGCGAAGATCCGCTTGCCGCAGGCCCTTCCGGACATCTTCACCGGCATGAAGGTCGGCGCGGCCTTGTCGGCCACAGCCGCCATCGTGGCCGAGTTCGTCGCCTCCGATAGCGGGCTCGGCTACCTGCTTTTGCAATACAACGGCAACCTGGACACGCCCATGGTTTTCGCCGTGATCTTCCTGCTCAGCTTTATCGGCCTGGCGGTCTATTACGCGGTCGAGCTGCTGGAGCGCATCACCATACCCTGGCACACGTCTCAGACGCAGTCCAGCCATTCGCCACTCTGAGTTTCATCGGACCAACCACAAGGAGACTGTCATGGTCGTGCACAAAATTCTCTTCGGGATGCTGCTGGCTTTGTGCGCAACGCTTGCCAGTGCACAGGACGCGGTGTCGCTGCGATTGAACTGGTACCTGGGCGGGCTGCACGTGCCCTTCTACTATGGAAAGGAGCTTGGCCTGTTCAAACAAGAAGGCATCGACCTGACCATCAACGAAGGTCGCGGCTCCGGCAATACCGTGCAGGTGGTGGCCGCCGGGTCAGACACCTTCGGCATGGCCGACTCGTCCAGCCTGATCACCACCGCGTCCAAGGGCGCGGACGTGAAGTCGGTGATGTCGCTGCTCAATTCGACCGGCTTTTCGGTGGTCTCGCTTGCCTCGGCCGGCATCAGGACACCCAAGGACCTGGAAGGCAAGTCGCTGGCCGTGTCGCCCGGCGATCCGCTCGGGCAACTCTTTCGCGCGCTCGCGGCGCACAACAAGCTGGACATGAGCACCATCAAGTTCGTCCAGGTCGACCCGGCGGCCAAGGTCGTCGCGGTGCTGGAGAAGAAGGTCGATGCCTTGCTGGGTGGTGCCGACGACCAGTATTTCCTGATCAAATACAAGGGCCAGGAGCCGGCCGCGCTGCGCTACGCTGACCACGGCGCCAACATCGTCGGCATGACCATCCTGACCACCGGCAACCTGATCAAGACCAAGCCGGACCTGGTGCGCCGTTTCGTCAAGGCTTCGGTCGCGTCCTGGGAGGCCGCCAAGAAGAATCCGAACGCAGCGGTCGACGCCGCGATGAAGGTCAAGTCTGACCTGAACCGCCAGTCGACGATGGACCAGATGATGGTCGATTTCGAACTGCTCGATTCGCCGAACTCCAAGGGCAAGATCGGCATGGGCGCCAAGGCCGACTGGGACCAGACCATCGCCCTGCTCAAGCTGTACCGTGACCTGTCGACCAGCGAGCCGTGGACGACCTTCCACACGAATGAATTCCTGCCCAAGTGAGGGGCTTGCAGGAGCAGGGCGGTCCGGGAAGGGTGACCAGCGTGGGCACATCGGCGCATATCGAGATCGCCGGGCTGCACCATACCTTCGAGCGCGCCGGCATGGTCACGAATGCGCTCGACGGCATCGACCTCGCGGTGTCTACGGGCGAACTGATCGTCGTGGTTGGACCCTCGGGCTGCGGCAAGAGCACGCTGCTGCGGATTGTCGCGGGCCTGTTGCCGTTCACCTCGGGCACGGTGCGGGTCGGTGGTGTCGAGGTGGCCGGTCCGCAGACCGACCTGGGCATCGTGTTCCAGAGTCCGGTTCTGCTCGACTGGCGCAATGTGCTGGACAACGTGCTGATCCAGCTCGAGTTGCGCGGGCTGGACGTCAGCCAGTACCGTGAAAAGGCAAGCCAGTTGTTGGCCGATGTCGGCCTGGGAGAGTTCCAGGACCGCCGGCCGCGCGAGTTGTCGGGTGGCATGCGCCAGCGCGTGGCGATCGTAAGGGCCTTGATCCACGATCCGAGTCTGCTCATGATGGATGAGCCCTTTGGCGCGCTCGATGCGCTGACCCGCGAGCAGATGCGGATCGACCTCGAGAAACTGTGGCTGCGCCAGCGCCACACCCTGATCTTCGTCACCCACGGTATCTCCGAGGCGGTCGCTCTGGCCGACCGGGTCGTGGTGATGACACCGCGACCGGGCCGGATCGAGAAGATCATTCAAGTCGACCTGCCGCGCCCACGCGATAAGGCCGTGGTGACCAGCGCCCGTTTCACCGAATACTGCGACGAGATCACCGAATGCTTCATGCGCAACGGCGTCATCCGCTACTGAGCCTGGCGGTTTTTGGCGGCCGCTTCAACCTGTAGACCCGCAGGGAGATACGAACATGCTTGAGAGACCATTCACCGGCGTGATCGCGGCGCCTATGTTGCCGATGCATGAGGGCGGTGCGATCGACTGGGCCACGCTAGAGACTTACATCGACTGGATCGCCGCGCAGGGTCCGGCAGCCATCGTCATGAACGTCGATGCGTCCGAAGTGATCGCGCTCGACGAAGACGAACAGATCCGCATCGTCACCGACTGCAAACGGGTCGTTGCCGGAAGGATGCCCCTGCTGTCGGGCATCGTGGCCGGATCGACGCAGGCCGCGGCGCGCAAGGCGGTGCGCTTGCGCGAGGCGGGTGCCGAGGGTCTGACGGTGTTTCCGCCCTTTCCGACCTTCAGCGGCGCGCCGGTTCCCAGCGAGATGGTGGTGCGCTACCACCGGGCGATCGCGCAGGCGGCCGAACTGCCCATCATCTGTTTCCAGTTCCCCAAGGGATGGGGACCGGATTACACGCCCGAGATCCTGCGCGCGATGGCGGAGATTCCGCAACTGGTTGCGATGAAGGAGGCCAGCTTCGACGTCGGCCAGACGCTGCAAACCATCGATGTCGCGCGCAGCCTGGATCGGCCGATCGGTATCCTGACCGGCAGCGACACCTTCATCTTCGAGGCCATGGTGATGGGTTGCGACGGCGCGCTGATCGGGTTCGCAGGAACTGCGACGGCCGAACTCGTCGCGATGCACCGCGCGGTGCAGTCGGGCGACCTGACGGCGGGACGGGCGATCTGGAACCGACTTGGCCCGATCGCTCGCTATTGCTGGAGGCCGCCGATCCGCGACTTTCGTCCGCGCATGAAGGAGGTGCTGCGCCTGCAGGGCCTGTTTCCGTCGGCTGCCTGCAGGGAGCCGCAACTGGGTATCGACGCGCAGGAGCAGGCCGAGATTGCGCGCCTATGCCGGAAGCAGGGGTTGGTCCAGTAGCCACGCTTCGAGAGAAAGCGTCCTCGTCAAGTCAGGCCGTGTTGGCCCGCCAACCAACGGATCGGGACGCAGACTGCGCGGCCACTGCCTCCACCCTTGCGGCATGGATGGCGACTCCAACCTGCGGGCCATAGCCGGTCCTGATTCGGGCAAGCCGACGCAGTCACAGCAACCACGCCAGCACCCTCAGGCGTAGTTTGAAGAAGAAGGAAAGAAAACCGAAGAAGACGCGTTAAAAACGATATTTGGAAGAAAACGGATGCCCAAGAAAATGCACGTTCACTCCGGCTGAATTACTGCAGTTTCGGCCTGGCGGCCACAAGCAGGCGGCCTGATCGCGGCCCGGCATCCCGGGCGCCGGGGAGGGGCTGCGCCTGACACGGGTCGAGCCTGGTGAGGGGCCACGAAGCGCGCGGGTTTACCCGATGCCCTGGCAGCTTTCGGGTCAGGCGGCGGGGCTGCGGCTGCCCAGCATGCGATTGGCCAGCCCACAACTCACCAGCAGATCAGCCCCGAGCAGTCGAATCCGTCCCGGTAGGCACAAAAATAGGCCGTTTGATTTTCCTATTCACTCCGAGGACCGAGCCGAAAAATTCAGGCGCGTTCCCCTATCCAGAATGCTTCCCGGTACTTGGCCGGCGTCAAACCTATCGACCACGACACGTCGGAATTCGCGGTGCTAAGCATTCGGCGCTGGTGGCTGGAGATGGGGCGCCCGCTGTATGCCCGAGCCAAGCGCCTGTTGATAACTGCTGATGGAGCGCAGCAATACGCCAAGGGCGCGAGCATGAGGGATGCTGCAGCGAGCGTCCGAGGCGATGTGGCGGGCAAGCAGTTCCTCCAGGCCGATGCGCTC
>Ga0209491_10002523_pt1 | contig 32452 bp, 27 predicted proteins | sample BON02_FD_187213 | JGI IMG/M metagenome (GOLD analysis project Ga0209491, IMG submission 187213) | Freshwater microbial communities from Lake Bonney liftoff mats and glacier meltwater in Antarctica - BON-02 (SPAdes) (version 2) | ecosystem: Environmental > Aquatic > Freshwater > Ice > Glacier... | reverse complement strand
TTCTTTGGAAAACTTAAGGAATATAGGGGTATAGCAACAAGATGCTGCAAGACCGACACCAGTTTCAGCGCATTTATCTCCCTCGCATCAACCGTCATCCGGCTCCGGTGAACGTCAACACGCCCTAAAAAGACGCCCCACGGGGCGCCTTTTTCTTGGTTTAAGGTGCGGCTTGCGCCTAGTGCGCGACTTGTGCAGGTTTGCCCTGATCAGCAAGGCGGGCGGCAGCGGCGGCCTCTTCTGCCGCCTCATCCCAATCGATCGGCTCTGGTTGACGGATCAGTGCTGCTGCCAGCACTTCGCGCACGTGGCTTACCGGAATGATGGTCAACCCTTCCTTCACATTGGCCGGAATCTCGACCAGATCCTTGGCGTTCTCTTCGGGGATGAACACCGTCTTGATCCCGCCGCGCAGCGCCGCCAGCAGCTTTTCCTTCAAGCCGCCAATCGCCATCGCATTGCCGCGCAAGGAAACCTCGCCCGTCATCGCAATATCCTTGCGCACCGGAATCCCCGTCAGCACCGACACAATCGACACCACCATTGCCAGACCGGCCGATGGTCCATCCTTTGGCGTCGCCCCATCCGGCACATGCACATGGATATCAATCGCCTCGAACTTCGGCGGTTTCACCCCGATCTGCGGGCTGATGGATCGCACATAAGACGCCGCCGCATCGATGGATTCCTTCATCACATCGCCCAGCTTGCCAGTGGTCTTCATCCGCCCCTTGCCGGGCAGTTTCAGCGCCTCGATCTGCAACAGATCGCCGCCTACGGATGTCCAGGCCAGACCCGTCACCACGCCCACCTGATCTTCCTTTTCGGCCAGACCAAAGCGGTGGCGCTGCACGCCCAGATATTCCTCGGTCTTGGCCACATCTACATCGACCGATTTGGTCTTTTTCTTCAAGATGTCGGTCACGGCCTTGCGGGCCAGCTTGGCAATCTCCCGCTCCAGATTCCGCACGCCAGCTTCGCGGGTGTAATAGCGGATCACATGGGTCAGCGCCGCATCCGAAATCGCGAATTCGCCCTTTTTCAGGCCATTCGCCGCGATCTGCTTGGGCAGCAAATGCTGCCGCCCGATCTCGCGCTTTTCATCTTCGGTGTAACCCGACAGCGGAATTATCTCCATCCGGTCCAACAGCGGCCCCGGCATGTTGTAAGAGTTCGCCGTGGTGATGAACATCACGTTCGACAGATCGTATTCCACCTCAAGATAGTGATCGACAAAGGTGTTGTTCTGTTCTGGGTCCAACACCTCGAGCAGCGCCGAGGCCGGGTCACCGCGGAAATCTTGTCCCATTTTGTCGATTTCATCCAGCAAAATCAACGGGTTGTTTGTCTTGGCCTTTTTCAGGCTTTGGATGATCTTGCCGGGCATAGAGCCGATATAGGTGCGCCGGTGGCCGCGAATTTCGGATTCGTCCCGCACCCCACCCAAGGAAATCCGGATGAATTCCCGCCCCGTGGCCTTGGCGACCGACCGCCCCAGCGAGGTTTTGCCAACCCCCGGAGGGCCGACCAGGCACAGGATAGGCCCCTTCAGCTTGGTCGAGCGCGCCTGCACCGCCAGATATTCAACAATCCGTTCCTTGACCTTTTCCAGCCCGAAATGGTCCGCATCCAGCACCTTCTGAGCCGCGCCAAGGTCTTTCTTGACGCGGGATTTGGTGCCCCAAGGCACGCCCAGCAGCCAATCCAGATAGTTGCGCACAACGGTCGCTTCCGCGCTCATCGGGCTCATGCTTTTCAGCTTTTTCAGCTCGGCATCCGCCTTCTCGCGGGCCTCTTTCGACAAAGCGGTCTTCTTGATCCGCGCTTCCAGCTCTGTCAGCTCGTTCTGGCCATCCTCGCCGTCGCCCAACTCCTTCTGAATGGCCTTCATCTGCTCATTCAAATAATACTCGCGCTGGGTCTTCTCCATCTGAGATTTGACCCGCGTCTTGATCTTTTTCTCAACCTGCAAGACCGAGAGTTCGCCCTGCATCTGGCCGTAAACCTTCTCCAACCGCTCAGCCACGGTCAGGGTTTCCAAAAGATCTTGCTTGATGCCCACATCCACGCCCAGATGCCCGGCAACAAGATCGGCCAGCCGCGCAGGTTCCCGCGTTTCCGACACCGAAGACATCGCCTCTTCGGGGATGTTCTTTTTCACTTTCGCATAACGCTCAAACTCTTCGCTGACCGCCCGCATCAAAGCCTCGGCCGAGGCTTCATCGCCCAAAACCTCTTCCAACCGCTCGGCCCGCGCTTCAAAGAACGCCGGGTTGTCGACAAATCCGGTGATCTTCACCCGCGCCTTGCCCTCGACCAGCACCTTGACCGTGCCATCGGGAAGTTTCAGCAATTGCAAGACATTGGCCAAGACGCCGATGCGGTAAATGCCATCGGAATCCGGATCATCCATCGTCGGGTCAACTTGGGACGACAGCAATATCTGCTTGTCGTCCTGCATCACCTCTTCCAACGCGCGAACCGATTTTTCGCGGCCCACGAACAGCGGCACAATCATATGCGGGAAGACCACGATATCGCGCAGCGGCAAGACCGGGTAGCTAAGGGAAAGCGGTTCAGTCATCTGTAGATCCTTCGTTTTGCAGCAGCGATACGGGCCCCGTTCATCGGCAGCCCCCATCCCTCCGCTTCGGCTTTGATAACTTGTGGTCCCAACCCCCGGGATTCAAGCCTGCTCTTTGGCACGCAATGTGAACCTCTGCGCAAAAGCCTGCAAGGGCCGAAAAGTGACAATTGCGCGCGTTACCCTGTGTGTTTCAAACCGGCTCAACATCCCCCGCCGAGCGCTGGGCGTGAAACTGGGCCACAAAAGCCGCCAGCGCGCCCGCAGCGATAGCATCGCGCAGACCCTGCATCAGGGTCTGATAGTAATGCAGGTTGTGCCAGGTCAGCAGCATAGAGCCGATAATCTCATCGGCCTTCACCACATGGTGCAGATAGGCGCGCGAATAGCCCGTGCAGGCGGGGCAAGTGCAGGTCTCATCCAAGGGCCGCGGATCATCTTTGTGCCGCGCATTGCGCAAGTTGACCTGCCCCCGCGGCGTCCAGCCTTGCCCGGTGCGGCCAGAGCGTGAGGGCAAAACGCAATCCATCATATCAATGCCGCGTTCCACCGCACCCACGATATCATCAGGCTTGCCCACCCCCATCAGATAACGCGGCTTGTCTGCAGGCAAAAACCCCGGCGCGTGGTCCAAAACGCCAAACATCGCCTCTTGCCCCTCGCCCACCGCCAGCCCGCCGACGGCATAGCCATCAAAGCCAATCGCCGTCAGCGCCTCGGCACTTTCCTGCCGCAAGCCGATATTCACCCCGCCTTGCATAATCCCAAACAGCGCATGCCCCGGCCTATCGCCAAAGGCATCGCGCGACCGCTGCGCCCACCGCATCGACAGCGCCATGGATTTGGCAACTGTCGCATCATCGGCAGGCAGGGCCGGGCATTCGTCAAAGCACATCACGATATCCGAGCCCAGATCGCGCTGGATCTGCATCGACGTCTCGGGGCTGAGCATATGCTTCGACCCGTCGATATGGCTTGAAAACGTCACCCCCTCTTCCGTCAGCTTGCGCAACGAAGACAGGCTCATCACCTGAAACCCGCCCGAATCCGTCAAAATCGGCCGGTCCCAGTTCATGAATTTGTGCAAGCCCCCCAGCCGCGCAATCCGCTCAGCCCCCGGACGCAGCATCAGATGATAGGTGTTGCCCAGCAAAATATCCGCGCCGGTTTCACGCACCGATCCCGGCAGCATCGCCTTGACCGTGGCCGCCGTTCCGACCGGCATAAAGGCCGGCGTGCGGATCTCTCCGCGCGGGGTCGCGATCACCCCGGTCCGCGCCCGCCCGTCCGTAGCCGCCACCTGAAAGCCGAAACCCGTCGCCATTTTGCCTCACCTTCGCGAAATCCGCCGCGTTCATGCGCCAAAACCTGCCCGTTGCCAAGGGTCAGACCCATTTTTGCCAAAGCCCAAGCGCAATCCCCTTGACCTCTGGGCCTATTGCTTTATTTCGCCTAAATGAACGTTCACTTCCTGGAACAGCCAATGAACAGCCCGATCCCCCTTCACCCCACGGCCCCTCTTGATCGCAGTGATGAGATCTTGGGCCGCATCCGCACGGCCTTTGCCGAAAAAGGCTTTGACGGCGCCTCGATGCAGGATCTGGCCCGGGCGGCGGGCATGTCGGTGGGCAACTTCTACCGCTATTTCCCGTCCAAAGACGCAATTGTCGAGGCGATGGTCGGCTATGACATGGCCGAGATGGAGCGGGACTTTGCCGCCATCCTTGGCTCGGATGATCCACTTTCCGGCATTCGCGCCAAAATAACCGAACGTCTGAACGGCGGCTGCGCCGAAGATGGCCAACTTTGGGCCGAAATAACCGCCGCGGCCCATCGCAAACCCGAAATTGCCCGCATCTGCAGCACGATGGAAGAGGCGGTGGCGACAAACCTGCTGACCATCTTTGCCCGGCTGACCGACACGTCGACCGAACACACCGTGCAGCGCTTTGGCGCCCATGCCCGCTTTATCGTGATGATGGTCAAGGCCGCCGCCATGCGTAAACGGCAATACCCCGATCCTGACCTGACAGCCCTGATCCTGCGGTCGATCGATGCCACCCTTTCCGAAATCTTGTCTGCAAGAGTTTAATCCATGCGTACCCCCATGATGACCCTGCCGCTTCCCCCCCTCGCTGCGCTGCTGCTGGCCTCCGCTTTGGCGATGCCCGTCCCGGTGATGGCCGAAACCGCCGAACCCGCCGCCGCGACAGAGCCCCAGGCGGCAACCGCCGCGTTGCCCGCGATCAGCATCACCACCGTCGCCACGCGGCCCATGGTCGACCGGGTGATCGCCTCTGGCCTGATCGGCGCGGTTGAGGAAATTCAGGTGCAACCCCTGATCGAGGGCCAGCCGATCCAGACCCTGCTGGTTGATATCGGCGACCGGGTCGAGGCAGGGCAAGTCATGGCCACGCTGTCGATGACCACGCTGGAATTGCAGCGCGCGCAGGCTTTCGCCTCATTGGCTGCCGCCCGCGCCACCATCGCGCAGGCTGACGCCCAGTTGATTGATGCGGAATCGAACGCCGCAGAATCGGCGCGCATTTCCGAACGCACCAACACCCTGCGCAAACAAGGCTCAGCCAGCCAAGCCGCCGCCGATACCGCCACCTCGAACGCCGTTTCCGCCACCGCCCGCGTCACCGTGGCCCGCCAATCGCAAGAAGCCGCCCGCGCCCAATTGGCACTGGGAGAGGCGCAATTGGCCAATGTCGAATTGATGCTGACCCGGACCGAGGTAAAAGCCCCGGTTGCCGGCCTGATCACAGCGCGCAATGCCACCGTGGGCGCCATTGCCACTGCGGCAGGCAAGCCGATGTTCGTGATGGAAAAGGGCGGCGCGCTGGAACTACAGGCCGATATTGCGGAATCAGATCTGCTGCGCCTGGCCGTTGGCCAAAAGGCCACGCTCAAGGCCGTCGGCCTGACCGAAGGCCTGACTGGCACCATCCGCCTTGTCGAACCCTCGATTGATCCGGCCAGCCGGATGGGCCGCGCCCGCATCACCGTCGATACCCCAGACCAATTGCGCAGCGGCATGTTCATTGAGGTCGAAATCACCGTCGTCGCCCGTGAGACGCTGTCGCTGCCCGTCACCGCCGTCGGATCCGCCGCCGGTGTCACCACCGCGATGCGGGTCAAGGATGGCGTGGTCGAGCAGGTCGAGATCACCACAGGAATCCGCGACTCTGGCTATATCGAGGTGCTTTCGGGGCTGGAGGCGGGCGACGAGGTCGTCGCCAAAGCCGGGTCTTTTGTGCGGGCGGGCGACCGGATCAATCCGGTTCCCATCACTGTGACGAACTAAGGGGCGCTTGCGATGAACTTTTCCGCTTGGTCAATCCGCAATCCCGTCGGCCCGCTTCTGGCCTTTTTTATGCTCATGGTTCTGGGCTGGCAAAGTTTCAACGCCCTGCCCATCACCCGCTTTCCCAATATCGACGTGCCCTTGGTGGCGATCACCGTCGTGCAATCGGGCGCCGCCCCGGCGGAATTGGAAACCCAAGTCACCAAGGAAATCGAGGATGCCGTTTCCGGCATCACCGGGGTCAAGAATGTCATCTCGACGGTGAATGACGGGGTGTCGATTACCGCCGTGGAATTCCGCATGGAGGTTCCGACCGAAAAGGCCGTGCAAGACGTCAAAGACGCCATCGACCAGATCGCGGGCGATCTGCCCGCCGATGTCGAAACCCCGTCGGTGACCAAGATTGACATCGAGGGTCAGGCGATCATGACCTTTGCGGTCTCGGCCCCCGGCAAAACCTTTGAAGAGCTGTCTTGGTTCGTCGACGACACCGTCAAACGCGCGCTTCAAGGCCGCGCGGGCGTTGGCAAGGTCGAACGCTATGGCGGGGCGGATCGTGAGATCCAGATCCTCTTGGATCCGGTCAAGATGGGCAGCTATGGCATCACCGCGCAGCAGGTCTCTTATCAATTGCGCGCCACGAACATCAACCTCGGCTCTGGACGGTCCGAGTTGGGCGCGGGCGAACAGGCGATCCGCACTTTGGGCGACGCCGCCACTGTGGGCCAACTGGCCGCCACCACCATTGCCCTGCCCTCAGGCCGATTCGTCAAACTGTCTGATCTGGGAACGGTCAATGACAGCTTCAAGGAACTGCGCTCTTTCTCGCGGCTGAATGGCGATCAGGTGGTCACCTTTGCCGTCTTCCGCTCCAAGGGCGCGTCCGAGGTGTCGGTGGCCGAAACCATCACCGCCACCGTTGATACGCTAAAGGCCAACAACCCCGATGTTGCCTTTTCCATCGTGGATGAAACCGTCTTTTACACCTATGGCAACTATGAAGCCGCCATCAACACCCTGCTGGAAGGCGCGTTTCTGGCGATTTTGGTGGTCTTCATCTTCTTGCGCAACTGGCGCGCCACGCTAATCGCCGCCATCGCCTTGCCGCTCTCTGCCGTGCCCACCTTTTGGGTGATGGACATGTTGGGCTTCTCGCTTAACCTCGTCTCGTTCCTTGCCCTGACCTTGGCCACCGGCATCCTAGTTGACGACGCGATTGTGGAGATCGAGAATATTGCCCGCCATATCCGCATGGGTAAAACCCCCTACCGCGCCGCGATGGAGGCGGCCGATGAGATCGGTCTGGCCGTTATCGCCACCACCTTCACCATCATCGCGGTCTTTGTTCCCGTCAGTTTCATGGCCGGAATCGCCGGGCAATATTTCCGACAATTCGGCCTGACCGTTGCGATATCGGTGGTATTTTCCTTGCTGGTCGCGCGACTGATTACGCCCATGATGGCCGCCTATCTGATGCGCGCCAAAGATGCGGGCCGCGAAGAAGACCACAAAGACAGCGCCATGATGCGCGGTTATCTGGCCTTCATCCGCGCCACCACCGGCACTTGGCACATGGGGCGGTTCAAGCTGGGTCGCTACTATGCGACGCTTGTCGTGGCCATTGCTGTGGTGGCCGTATCGGTCTGGGGGCTTTTGCAGGTGCCGGGCAGCTTCATCCCGCCCGAAGACGTCAGCCGCATCGCGATTTCCGTCGAACTCCCCCCCGGCTCCACGCTGGAAGAGACCGACCGCACCACCCAAGCCATGGTCGAGAAAATCCGCGATGTGCCCTATATCGACAATATCTTTGTGCTTGGCGGCTCCTCGCCCAAAGGTGATCTGGATATCCGCCGCGCCTCGATCACGGTCACGCTGGTCAAACTGGATCACAGCCTGCTGTTGAAACTGTCACAACTGGGCCAAAAGATCCCGATCCTGGGGGCTATCGTGCCTTCGGTCACCAACCATGGCCGCAGCACCCCGCAAAATGAGATTGAGGCCGAAATCTTCAAACGTCTGGCCGATGTGCCCGACGTGCGCGCCTTTAAACTGAACGACCGGGGCGAACGTGACATCTCTTATTCGATCCTCGCCGCCAATGAAGAAGATCTGAACGGCGCCGTGGCGGCGCTGGAAGGCGCTTTGCGCGGCGATCCTCTCTTGGCCAATGTCTCGTCCGAAGGTGCCCTGCCCCGGCCGGAAATCCAGATCACGCCGCGCGCCGAAGAGGCCGCCCGATTGGGCATCACCACCGCCGATATCGCCGCAGTTGTGCGGGTCGCCACCATTGGCGATGTGGATGCAGCGCTGGCCAAACTGTCCATCGACAACCGTCTGGTGCCGGTGCGGGTGCGGCTGGACAATGCCTCACGCGAAGATCTGAACCGCATTTCCAGCCTGAAAATCTCCACCGCCACCGGGCTTCAGGTGCCGCTGTCGGCGGTGGCTGAAATTACCCTGACGGCAGGCCCCTCAACCGTAAAACGCCTGAACAAGGAACGCACCGCCTCTATCGGCGCAAACCTGCCCTTGGGCGTGACATCGGGCCAAGCGTCCGAGAGATTCCGCGAAATCGCCAAAGCAACGCCATTGCCCCCAAGCGCCCGTATTCTGGAATCGGGCGACGCCGAAGCCGAAGCAGAGGTGTTCGGTGAATTCGGCAAGGCGATGGTGATGGGTTTGATGCTGATGCTGACGGTGCTGATCCTCTTGTTCAAATCGGTAATCCAGCCTTTCACCATCCTGTTCAGCTTGCCCTTGGCCATCGGCGGCGTGGCGATCGGCCTTCTGTCCACCGGATCGGCAATGTCGATGCCCGTCCTGATCGGCATTTTGATGCTGATGGGGATCGTGTCAAAGAACGCCATCCTTCTGATCGACTTTGCCATCGAGATGCGTCGTCGCGGCTTTGCCCGCGTTCACGCCGTGGTCGAAGCCGGGCATAAACGCGCCCAGCCCGTGGTGATGACCTCTATCGCGATGTCGGCGGGCATGTTGCCCTCGGCCCTTGGCGTGGGCGAAGGCGGGGCCTTCCGCGCGCCGATGGCCATAGCGGTGATCGGCGGCATTATCGTCTCCACCGTCCTTAGCCTTGTGGTCGTGCCGTCGTTCTACCTGATCATGGATGACCTCTCGCGCCTGCTGGCCAAGCTGTTCAGCAAGATGATCGGCGAAAAGGAAGACGAACCCGAAGAGCCAGCGCCCTTGGTCCTGCTCAACCGGATCGACCGCAACGATGACGATATCGCCACGCTATCGGCCCGGATGGACTCGCTGGAACGCGGCCGCGCGGGCAAGTTGCTGGTGGCGGAATAACCCTCAGCTGTCGCCTTCGGGCGGCAGCTGCGACAGCTGGTCTAACAGATCAATCAACTGCGCCACCCGCTCGGGCCCGAAATCGGCGTCGATCTGGTCATAAATGGCCATCGTATCAGGCGTCACATCGTCAATCAAACGCTGCCCCGCAGCGGTGATCGTCAAGATCACCCGCCGCCCATCGCCCCGGTCCTTGCCTCGCCGGATCAGCCCGCGCGCATCCATCGCCCGGATCATCCGCGTCAAGGATGGCGCCAGAATATTGGCCTTTGCGGCCAATTCCGTGGCGTCCAGACTGTCATGCTCGGCCAACACCCGGATCACCCGCCATTGCTGCTCATTGATGTCATGCGCATCCAACAACGGGCGAAACCGCGCCATCACCGCCTCGCGCGCGCGCAGCAAAGCCATCGGCAAAGCGGTTTGTGTAGAGCGGGGTTTGAGGGGATGCATTGTCATTCCCTCAGCCAATCACGCAACCCCGCCAGAGGCAAGACAGCGGTTGACCCGGCGCGCTTTCCCGCCATTCTGTCGCAGCCCAGGCGGAGATCCCGGCATGCCCCATTTGACCATCGAATACTCAGCCAACCTGGACCCCTCCGGCGATCCGCCCGGCCTGTGCCTGTCCCTGCGCACCGCCTTGCTGCAAACGGGCCTCTTCGAAGAGGGCGCCATCCGCGTCCGCGCCCTGCCCTGCCCGCATTACGCCATCGCCGACCTGATGGCGCAAAACGCCTTCGCCGCCCTGATCTTGCGCATCGGCGCCGGTCGCAGTCTTGAAGACAAACAGCGGATCGGCAACGCCGTGATGCAAGCGGCACAACTGCATTTCAAATCGCAGCTGGCCGAACCCCATTTCGCCCTGACCCTCGACATGGTCGAAAACGATCCAGCGCTTAGCTGGAAAACCAACGCCATCCACCCGCGCCTGCGTGCCAAAGGTTAGCCCCCATCGCCACCCACCGTCCGCTCCGCGGGAAGTATTTAGAAAAGGGCAAATCCAAGAGCCAGCGCCTTTGAATTTGCCCTTTTTCAAATACTCCCGCCGGAGGCTTCAACCTTTCCGCCGCGGCCAAAGCCGGGCAGCGGACTCGGCGCTATAGCGGCCCAACCGCACGTCTTCATCCACCAGCGCAGGGTCACGCGCCGCAGGGTCGCCGTAACCGCCACCACCGGGCGTGCGCACCCGCACGCAATCGCCGGGGGCCAGCACGATGTCTTGCGCCTTTGACAGATGCTCTGGCACCATCACCACGCCACCCCGGGTGATCTCAACCCGGTTCACCGCACCATCCCCACCACCCAGCGCGCCCTGCGGCCCCGTGCGGCCGTGATCCATCACAAAAGACGCCCGCGCAGCCCCGCGCAGCACTTCGATCTCATAATCGAGTCCCAAACCGCCACGCTGTGCGCCCGCCCCGCCAGAGCCTTCATGCAAGGCATAACGGCGATACAACACCGGAAACTTCTGCTCCATAATCTCTACCGGCGGCGCCTTTGAGATCCCGATGGTCGAGCAGCCATTGGCAATTCCATCCCCGCCCAGAAACCCGCCATAACCGCCGCCCGAGATCTGATACATCACATAATTCGCACCCATTTCAGGATCAGCACCCCCCAGACCAAAGTTGCCCGAGGTGCCCGCCGGGGCCGCCGTCACCAGATCCGGGATCGCCTGCACCAAAGCCGCAAAAACCGCCTCGGCAATCCGCTGGCTGACCTCTGCCGCACAACCCGAGACCGGACGGGGATAGTGCGCATCCAGAAATGTGCCCTCAATCCCGGTCACCACCAGCGGCTCAAACGCCCCGGCCGAGATCGGCACATCGGGGAAGATATGCCGCATCGCCAGATAGACTGAACTCAGCGTCGTGGCCCGCACCGAATTCATCGGCCCCATGCAGGGCAGCGATGATCCGGCAAAGTCAAACACCAGTCCATCGTCCTTGCGCGTGACCGTCAGGGCAATGGTCAGCGGCTCATTCACCACCCCGTCGCTGTCGATATAGGCCTTGGCGTGGTAACTTCCCTCAGCAATCAGCCCGATCTTGACGCGCATTTGCCGCGCGGCAAGGGCACGCATCCGCGCCACCACTTCGGTTACCGTGTCATCGCCATAGCGGTCCAGCACCTGCCCCAACCGCTCTGCCCCCACCATCAAGGCTGAGGCTTGGGCCTTCACATCGCCAATCCGCTGATCCGCCACCCGGATATTCGACTGGATGATCGCCCAGATTTCCGCATCCAACACGCCCTTTTTGAACAGTTTCACCGGCGGCAGGCGCAAGCCTTCCTGCTCGGCACTGATAGCACTGGCCGAGAACCCGCCCGGCACCATGCCCCCGGTATCGGGCCAATGCCCGGTGTTCGAAAGCCAGCACCAGATGCGGCCTTCGCGCCAGACCGGCATCGCAAAGCGCACATCCATCAGATGCGTGCCGCCCAAGTATGGGTCGTTGACGATATAGATATCGCCCGGCTCTGGCGCGGCTGTGATCCCAGACTTGATCCGTTCCACCAAAGTCCGGGTGGAAAACTGCATCACCCCGACAAAGACCGGCAGGCCTTTCGATCCTTGGGCGATCAGACTGCCATCCTCGGCCGAATAAATCCCGTCAGAGCGGTCATCCGCCTCGGCGATCACCGGCGAGAATGCGGCGCGCGAAAACGTCAGATCCATCTCGTCACAGACCTGCTGCAGGCTGGCTTGGATAACGGCCAAGGTCACCGGATCAATCATGGCGCCACCTCGACAATCAGGTTTCCGTCGGGGTCAGAGGTCACCCGACAACCCGGCTCCACCACCAGCGTTGTATCCATTTGCTCAATGATCATAGGGCCTTGCAGGTCGATCTTAAGGGGAAGATGGTCGCGCCAATAGACCGGAGTATCCACCCATCCGCCAAACCAGACCTTACGGCTGTCTTGCGGCTCCGCCACCGCCCGCCGCCCCGCAGGGTCGATCAGACGCGACAGATCCAACTCCGCCCGCCGCCCGGTGACCGAGACATTCAGGTTCATCAGATTGGCCCGAATTTCCGGCAGATCGACCTTGAAGCGGGCGTTATACGCCGCCTCGAACACCCCTTGCAGATCGCTGCGCGACGGCGTGGCCGAGGGCAAAGCCACCCGCAGCAAATGGGTCTGGCCCAGAAACTGCATATCGGCGGAATAGTCCGCCCGCACATCGCGCACCGCAATCGCCTCGGCGGCGATTAATCGCCGCCCCTCAGCCTCTTGCTCGGCCAAAACCGAATGCACCTGATCCATATCGGCCCCGTCCACAGGCCGGTTCAACGTGCGCACAAAATCATGCCGCAGGTCGGCCACCACGCAGCCCAAAGCGTTGGTAATGCCCGGCCGGGCGGGCACCAACACTTTTGGCACCGCCAATTCCCGCGCCAAAGCCACCGCATGCAAAGGCCCCGCGCCGCCAAAAGCAAACAGCGCGAAATCCCGTGGATCGGCCCCCATGCTGATCGACACCATCCGCACCGCCCCCGCCATATGGGTGTTGGCGATGGTCAAAACGGCCTCGGCAGCGGCCTCAACCGACAGGCCCAAAGGCGCAGCAATCTGCGCTTGCATGGCCTCGCGTGCAGCCTGCGCCGCCTGACCAAAGCGGCTGGCGGGCAAACGGCCCAAGATCAGATTGGCGTCCGAAATCGTTACCCGATCGCCGCCGCGCCCATAGCAAACCGGCCCCGGATAGGATCCCGCAGACTCCGGCCCCACCCGCAGCAATCCGCCCTCATCCACCCGCGCAATTGACCCGCCGCCTGCGCCCACCGTGCGCACATCCACCATCGGCACATGGATCGGCATGGCATATTCCACCTCGATCTCATTGCTGACCGGGGCCACGCCACCCTTGATCATCGCCACATCCGTTGAGGTGCCGCCCATGTCATAGGTCAGCAGGTTTTCCATGCCCGCCCGCCGCCCCGTCGCCACCGCCGCCATAACGCCAGAGGCCGGGCCCGACATCACCGTTTTCACCGCCTCCCGCGCCACATTGGCGGCAGAAACCATCCCGCCATTGCCATTCATCACCAAGAGTTCATGCGCATAGCCCTTGGCCGCCAACTCTCCGGCCAGCTTTGAGATATACCGCTCCAACACCGGCTGAACGCTGGCATTCACCGCAGCTGTCACCCCGCGTTCATATTCGCGGGCCTCAGACAGCAGCGAATGGCCCGTGGTGATATAGGAATTCTGCCAATGCTGCGCAGCAATTTCTGCAGCATAAATCTCATGCGCGGGGTTGGCGTAGGCGTGCAAAAAGTGGATTACCAGTGATTCACAGCCCGCATGCTGCAGTGCAGCAATTGCTTGCAGCATTGCGTCTTCGTCCAAGGGGGTGATCACCCGGCCCCGGGCATCCATCCGCTCAGGCACCTCCATCCGCAGATCGCGCGGGATAATGGGGCGAAAGCTGCCGGACATGCCATAGGCATGGGGTCGGGTGCGACGTCCCAGTTCCAGCACATCGCGAAACCCCATCGTGGTGATCAGCCCGGTCTTGGCCAATTGCCGCTCCAGCACCGCGTTGGTGGTCGTGGTGGTGCCATGCACGATCAGATCCAAGTCCGCCAGATCCGCCCCCGCCGCCTCAAACGCTGCCAGCACCCCGCCCGATTGGTTGGGCAAAGTGGTCGGCACCTTGGCCAACCGCACAGCGCCAGAGGCGGGGTCGAAGATCACCAGATCGGTAAACGTGCCGCCCACATCCACGCCCGCGACAAGACCCGCCATTCAGACCCCCACGAATTCAGCAAAGGCAGGCGCACCGGGATGCAAAGCGCTTGCGTCATGCACCGCCTCGACTCTGCCATGCGCCATGAAGGCCACCCGGTCCGCCATTTTCAGCACCGCATCGACGCGCTGTTCCACCAGCACCACGGCCACGCCGTCGGCCCGCAACTGCATCACCGCATCGCGGATCAGCGCGGTCATCGATGGCTGCAAGCCCTCCGTCGGCTCATCCAGCAACAGCACTTTCGGCTCCAGACACAAGGCCCGCGCAATGGCCAGCATCTGCTGCTCGCCACCAGACAAGGTGGCGGCGGGTTGATCCATCCGTTCTCCCAACCGGGGAAACAGCGACAGAACATGCGCACGGATTTCGCGGCGATTGCCGCGCATCAGCCCGCCCACCTCAAGGTTCTCGGCCACGGTCAAAGGCCCGAACAACCGCCGCCCCTGCGGCACCCAAGCCAGCCCGTGGCGCGGAATCTGATGCGCAGGCAGGCCTTGAATTTCTACCCCGCCTAGCAAAATCTTGCCCGCAGACGGCACCACCAACCCCATGATCGCCTTCATCAAGGTGGTCTTGCCCGCCCCATTGCGCCCCATCACGCAGGTCACCTCGCCCGCGCGGGCGGTGAAATCCACGCCTTGCAGCACCGAAACAGGCCCGTATCCAGCCGAAAGACTGCGCAGTTCAAGCACCAAGATACGCCTCCTGCACCGCCGCATTCGCCCGGATCTGCGCCGGCGTGCCGCGCGCCAGAACCTGACCGAAATTCAACACCGTGATGGTATCGGCCAGATCCATCACCACCTCCATATTATGCTCGATCAACAGCACCGCCACATCCGGCACCAGCCCGCGCACCAGTGCCTTGAACCGCTCAATCTCTCCAGCGGCCAAGCCTTGCGTCGGTTCATCCAAGATCAGCACACGCGGGGCCAAAGCCAGCCCCATCGCCACCTCCAGCAACCGCTGATGGCCATAGGACAGCGTCCCAGCGGGGTCGCGGGCCATATCCGCCATCCCCACCCGCTCCAACGCGCCCGCCACAGCGGGCTTCAGCGCGCGACCCGGCAAAGTGCCGCCCTGCACCGCCAAAGCCACGTTGTCAAAGACACTAAGCCCCGGAAATATAGAGGTAATTTGGAACGTATAGGCCAACCCCCGCCGCACCCGCGCATGCGCAGGCAGCGCCGTGATATCCTGACCATCCAAGGCCATCTGCCCCGATTGCGCCGCCAACCGCCCCGACAGCAAAGACACAAACGTCGTCTTGCCCGCCCCATTGGGGCCGATCAGCGCGTGAATCTCTCCCGCCGCCAGATCAAAATCCACCCCATCCACAGCGCGCAATCCGCCGAAATGCCGGGTCAAAGCGCGGGCTTGCAGCAGGCTCATGGAAGATCCCTCCACCATTTTGCCCGCACCCAGCCTAAGATCCCGCGCGGCGCGAACAAGACCAAAGCGACCAGCGCGCCGCCCACAACAAACAACCAGGCGTCCGTGATAGAAGAGGCAAAATCAGTCAGATAGAACATCACCCCCGCCCCCAGACCCGCGCCCAGAACCGTTCCCGCCCCGCCCATCAGCACATAAAGCATCGGCAAGATCGAATACTGAATGTCGGCGAATGTGCCGCCCACATAACCAAACAGCACCGCATAGGCAGCCCCCGCCGCCCCCGAGAACGCACCCGAAATCACCATTACCGCCAGCTTTGCCGCAAAAGGGTTGATCCCCAGCATCCGCGCCCGCTCTTCATTCTCGCGCAGCGCCACCATCACCCGGCCAAAGCGCGACCGCACAAGGATCAGCGACAAGATCATCGCCAGTGCAAACAGCCCCCAAGCCAAAGCATAGCGCGGCCCATCGGCGGCCATGCTGACCCCCCAAAGGGTCCGGCCCGCGTCGGGCAGAACAAAGCCCTCATCCCCGCCGGTCCAAGAGTTGAAATAAAGGATCGTCAGCGCAAAGGCCTTGGCGAACATCAAGGTCACGATCATGAAGCTGACCCCCTTGGTGCGCAGCGCAAGCAGCCCGACCAGCGCGGCCAAAACGCCTCCGGCAAAAGTGCCCGCAAGCAGCCCCGACGCCGCCCCCCAACCCCAATGCCAAGCCGGCAACCCCGCGCCATACATGCCTGCAGCGAAGAACATAGCATGGCCCAAAGACAACAGCCCGGTATAGCCAAAGGCCAGATTATACCCCATGGCAAACACCGCCAGCACCATGATCCGCGCCAGATTGGTCGCGTGATACTGCGGCAATATCAGGCCCAGCACCGCCAGAACGGCCAACACCAAAAGATGCGCCCTCCAGACCTTCATTCCCGGTCCCCGAACAACCCCTGCGGGCGAAACACCAACACCATCGCCACCACCAAGGTTGCGATGATCTTGGCCACAGTCGGGGAAAAGAACATCGAGATCACCCCATCCGACAGCCCGATGATCAAAGCGGCAATCACCGTGCCGCGCAAAGATCCAAGACCGCCAATGATGACGACGATGAACGACAGCAACAACGGGTCGCCCCCCATCAGGTAATGCGCCTGCTGAATGGGCACGACCAAAACGGCGGCCACCGCAGCCAGCGCCGCCCCAAGCGCGAAGGTGCCCATATAAACCCGGTCAACGTTGATGCCAAAGGCGCTTGCCACCTCCCGGTCCACTTGCGTGGCCCGCATCACAAGGCCGGCCTTGGTGCGCGTCATCAACCGCCAGATGCCCAGCAACACCACCACCGCCGCCGCCACAACGAACAGCTTATAGCCCGAATAGCCAAACCAAGGCAGCTGAATGCGCCAAGTAAAGGGCGCCGCCACAGGCCGCGCATCGGGGCCATAAAACGTCAAAGCTGCCTGTTGCAGGATGTAAAGAAGCCCGATGGTGGCGACGATGGTCGCCTCGGGGTCATAGTTCAGACGCTTAAGGATCAAAGCATCCGCCGCCGCCGCCAAAGCGCCCACCAACACCGGCGCAATAACCAAAGCCGCCAGAAACGCCATCCAAGCGGGCCCCGGAACAACCGAAGCGACAAACCACGCGATCACAGCACCCAGCATGTAGAACTCGCCATGCGCCACGTTAACCACGCGCATGACGCCGAAAACCAGACTCAACCCCACGGCTGCCAAAGACAGCACAGCGGCGGTAACCATGCCCTCCATCAGGGCAAGCAGCAGAAAGGGACCAAAGGACATGGGGGGTGCTTTCCCGTAGGATGGGCAATATTGCCCATCCTACCATTTCAATTCAAAACGACATTGCCGTGTAATCGGTGTCATTTTCATACATGCCATCTTCCAGACTGGTCTGATGCACCCGCACCAGTTTACCCCCCTCGATCCGGCTGATGTTTTGGATGCCAAAGGCCTGATGGGTCTTGCCATTGAACACCATGCCGCCCTGAGGCCGCTCTGGCCCGGCGGGCAAATCGGTAGTCGCTTCCATCGCCTCCACCAGCTTCTGGCGATCTTCCGGGCCTGCATAACCAGATGCCTCAACCGCCTGCTTGATGAAATACAACGTCTCCCAACAGGAAAACATATGGCTATAGGTCGAGATATCCGACGGATCACTCACCGATGCGCCATTGTCATCCACACCCACCGCAGCGCGGTAGGCGGTTTCAGCCTCCGACGCATCGGCCTGCTTCACGCGGGTATGCCCCTCCCAGAAATGGCTGCCTTCCAAGAATTCCAGGCCCGGCGTGGCGGTATCCGTCGCCTCCAGACTGTCCAGAAACCCAAACAACTGCGGCTTTGGCCCGGTGCCATAAAACTCGCCCAATTCCTTCACAAAGGTCAGAACCGCCGGGCCCACCATGACGTGATACAAGACTTCCGTCTCCGCCGGGATCTGCGCGAAATAGCGGGTGAAACTGGTCTCGGTCGGTGGAATGCCGATCTGCGCGATCACCTCGCCCCCTTGCGCGGGCATGGCTGCCGTAAAGAAATCACGGTGATCATGGCCAAAGGCATAATCGGGGTAGATCAGCGTAACCTTCTTGCCCAGATTTGCCGCAACCCATGGCGCCATCGACTGAATCTGGCTGCGCACATCGGTAATCCCCGGCTGCAATGTCCAGCGGTTCAACGCGCCAGAGGCCACATGATAGCCCTCCGAACACACTAGATACGGGATCTTCAATTCCCCCGCCCGCGGGGCGCTGCCCATCACCACATGCGAAAACAAAGTGCCCATGATCAGATCGCACCCCGCCGGCCCCGCCAGCTTTTCCACCACTTCCGCGCCGCGCTTGGGGTCGGTCGCATCATCCTCAAAGATCAACTCTACCTGCCGCCCGCCCATACCGCCCGCCGCATTGATCGCGATGGCCGCCGCTGTCGCCGTCCGCTCATACCACCGGCCATAAGAGGCGCCGATGCCGGTGCGGTGCAACTGAAACCCAACCTTCAACGGCGCGCCTTGGGCAATGGCCGGCATTGGCAAAACCGCCGCCGCAAGCCCCGCCCCCATGCCTTGCAAAACCGAACGCCGCGAGGGCGCAAAACTCGAAGTCCCGAAAGATGTTTTGGTCATCGTCTCTCTCCACTGTTGGCGGGCGCCTCTCCCGGGGCCTCGCGGTCAAGATTGTAGGCATGCAAACGTTTTGTCCACCATTTTGTCACCCGACCCTGGCGGTAGACAGCAACCAAAGCCCGAGGATCGTATAGCCCACCATCAACACCGTCAGCGGCAGATGCGCCACCGCCCGCACTGGCCCCGCCAGCCGGAACGTCAGCATCACCGCCAACAAATGGGCCGCCAGAATGGCCGTGAACTGCGCGCCATAAATCATTGGCATCACAGTGGAATTGCTAAGAAACCCAAAGGAGACAAAGAACTCAGACAACCCCAACCAGCTGTCGCCGGTAAAGAACGGATCATTCAGCGCCGCCAGCGTATATTGCCCCGCCGTCAGCAGCATCACCAGATAATGCGCCGCATGATAACCCGAAGCGATGGCCAAAAACGACAACATCACCCGATCGCCACGAAACGCGCCCTCAGACAACCGTCGCCCCAGCGCAATCCCAACCCATGACGCCGCCAAAGTCGCCGCGAACACCGCCAACATCCCACCGATATTCTGCCAAACCACGGCTGATCGCCCCATCGGCTCCAACGGGTTCTGCCCAATCACCGCTTGCCACCAGAACGTCTCGTTCAACCCTTCAAACGTCAATGCCGCCAGCGCCAAAGCCACAAAGACCGAGGCCGAACGGTCCAGCCCCCGCATCGCCACAACCTGCGCCCCCGGCCAGCCCGCCATCACTTTGGCCCGCCCGCCTGATATCTCCAGCCAAAACGGCGCAATCTTGGCGACAAAACCGAACAGAACAGTGAAAAACTCACCCTCTTGCAGCCACTCCTCACCCTCAGCCACCGCCAAAACGAAGATAATAGCCCAATAGGTGATCGCCGCCTGCGCCAAAACCGCCGGATCATCGGGGTAAAGCGAGATCATTTGAAACCAGATGAACCAGCCATAAAACGCAACCGCCGGCCAATGCCCAAACCGCGACAGCCCAACTCCGCCCGTCCGCCCCAAGATCAACCGCGCAATCCGCACCGGCCCGGTCCACGGGCTAATCGGCCGCCACAGATTGCCAAACACCACCGATCCCAAAGGCACCACGATCCAAACGCCGGTCCAAAAGATCAACGTCATCAGATTGTGCATCGGATCGCGCGGACCCAGAAACCCCACCAGAACCAATCCCAAAAACACCAGAAATGACAGGTAAGACGTCACCACCACTGGCAGGAAAACCCGTCTCTGCCACAGGGTATGCGCCTGCATCTTGGGCATATGCCCCGCCGCCGCTCCCAAAAGCGCCGTCAAGGCCACGGTCAGGGCTGCGGCAGAAATGTAATGCCCCGTCGGCAAAGTCAGAATAACCGATGGCGGCAAAGCGCAGGCCAAAGCAACCGACGGCGCAAACAACAGCGCCAGCGCAACCGCCAGCCGCCACGCCCCGCCTGTTGCCAGCCCTGTCACCGCAACCCGTCCTCGCCCTTCACCTGCTCCAACTCCAGCCCGCCCATCCGGCTATGCACCCGCCCGCCCCGCGCCATCGCCAGCGCAAACAACACCTCGCCCGCGCGCGGCCCATCCTCACAAGCCACTGTAATCACATCAAATCGCGACCGCACATAGGCCGCATTCAAATGCCCCAAGGGAATATCCAGCGTCGTCCCCATGCCGCCCACTTTCATGGCTGATGGCACAATCGCGCGGGCCTCGCCCAGCCGGTCACGCATCCCGTAACCGCCCGAGACATGCCAGATCGCGCCATGCTCATGCTCGCCGCCCTCGCCCACCAAGGCGCCCTTGCCATAGGCATCGATCCCGTCACGCCCCCCCAAAGCCGCCACTAAACGGTCGGTCAGCATCAGGGCCAGCGGCTTCAACGCCTCCATCGCCGGCTGCAAATCCGGCTCATAGCGCCCCGCAAAGGGGTTGGCGCAAATGGCGTAAACCGCGCCCTTCATCGGGGCCGGGCTGGCCACCGGCCCGCCCTCATGCAAGACCTCTTCCACCATCGTCACGATCTTGCGGATCTTGAATTCAGACATGCTCATTCTCCCTGACCGGCAGCGCAAGCACCCCGGTTGCCACGCTGTTACCTTGCAAGAAAAGGCCAGCCCCTTCAATCAATCCCCGCGCCAGATAGCCTTGCGCCACCCGCAAACCCGCGTCCAAAGCCACTTCGGCCTCCGCCGCTGACAACTCAGGCACCGCCACCGTAACCAAGCGCGCGCCCAGATCACTATCGGCCTGCAACGCCTTCGCGGGCCTGCGTAAAACCCCCGGATGCCCCGGCAAATCCACCGCATTGGCAATCATCGTCGCCGCCGCATCCGCCATGGCAGCCGTGCGCGCCAAAACCGTCACCGCATCGGCAATGCCAAAGGAAAAACTACGCCCCCCGCACCCCGAGGTCGCAATCCCCCGCGTCCGATCTTCAGCCCGCATCTGCACGCCGCCCTTGGCCCCTGCCAGTGCACATGTCAGCACCTGCCCGGGCGCCAAAAACACCGCAATATCCCCGCCATTATTGGCGTAAGCCCGCGCAATCCCCGGCCCAACCATCGTCGCCAAAACCGCATCCGCCACCGCCCCGGCCACCGCCGCCATCGGCGTCACAAAGCTGGGGCGAAACGGCGCAACTGCCGCCGCCATTGCCCGCGCAATCTCCCCCGAAACGACCGCATCTTCACGTCGCAAAGCCAGCAATTCCGCCACCAGCTCCTCCAACACCGTCGCAAACCGTGCCGCCGCCCGCGCATAAGCCGCCCGAACCGCCGCCGCCTCGCCAAAAGCCTGCGCCACAATATCAATCGGCCCGTGCTGCAAATGCAGCCGCCCCCCCGGCAACACCGCCACCAGCGCCCCGCCCGAATTGCCCTTTTCCAAATACTCCCGCCGGAGGCCCCAGCCCGCCCCAGGATCTACCGCTTGGGCCATTGTTCCACCCTCGCCTCAACCGGATATTCACTGCCCTCAGCCATCGTGCGCGGCAGATCGCGAATGGCCGCCTCATGCCCGCCCATCGCCAGATATTCCGCTCGTGGCAAGGTGAACTCCAACGGCGCTACCAGCGCAGGCGTCGGCACATAGCCAAAGGCACTTTTCGGCAGGTCCAGCACATGCACCATAAAGGTGATCCCGCCGCCCGGCCAAACATAAGTAGGCGCGCCACCCGATGTCAGCCGTGTGATCCCGCCCTGAACAGAGCGCGTCAGCCGCACCGGGTTCTTGGTGACCCCCGCCCGCAAAGACCCGCCCGCACCGCCGATGAACAGCACGGTGCAAAGCGAGGGTTCACAATTTTCATCAATAAGTTGCACGGTGTTCTTAAGGTCATCCGGCAAGTCCTGCGGCACGGGGATCAGCGCCTCATCCAGCACATAATAGGCGAATTCTTCACCTGTCGTTGACACCATCAACAACCGCAGCCCCGGCCTTGCCCCCCTCTTCTCCTGCCACTCGCCCAAGATCTCCAACGGGTCTGTCAGCCGCGTGCCACCCCAGCCCAGACCCGGCTCTGATACCTTAAAATACCGCCCCGGCGTTGATTTCGCGCCCTTGATCTTGATGCCGGTTGGCGCCCATCCCAGCACCTTGCCCGCCTGATGCTCGCTGACCACGCCGGTGATATGGTCATCCACCACCACCACCTCATCGACCAAACCCTGCCACTGGCTGGCAAACATCCCGATCGTGGCTGATCCGCACCCCACCCGCATCCGTCGCTCGGGCCTGCCATCGACAATCGGAGCACAACCCGCCTGCACCACCACGGATGATCCGCCCTCAATCTCAACCGTCACCGCCTCGCCATTGCACAAAGCCAACAGCGCGGCACAGGTCACCCGTCCTTCGGGTTTTGATCCACCCGTCAGATGATGCACACCGCCCAAAGACAGCATTTGGCTGCCATATTCGGCCGTTGTGACATGGCCAATCGCCTCGGCCCCCACCCGGACCACCGCCCCTTCGGGCCCCAAGAACCGGTCGGTGTCGATCTTTACCTTGACCCCGCAATAGGAAAAAATCGCCTCGGTCACCACGGTGATCATATCGGCGCCGTCCACTTGCGAGGACACGATAAACGGCGCGGGCTTGTAGTCGGGATACGTCGTCCCCGACCCGATTCCAGTCACAAAAGTATCGGCAGGCATCACGCTGCCATCCCAGTCGCGCGCCGCAAAAGGCACGATCTTTGCCCCTCCTTTCAGCGCATGAGACAGCATCACCACCGGATCCGTGCGCACAATCCGCCCCGCCGCATTGGCATAACGATCACACGCGCCGGTCTGGCCGGGGGCGATAAAGCACATCACCGGGCAGGCATCGCAGCGGATCTTTTCACCGGTATCGGTCATGGTCTGGCTCCGGCTAAGAAAGTGGCACAGCTCATTTGCCTGACCCAATCGCCGCCAGAATACGGTGCGGCAAAGCCGGGGTGCGGGTGATCACCGCGCCGGTGGCATGGGTGATGGCGTTCAGGATCGCAGGCGCCGTGGGGATCAGCACATGTTCGCCCAGACCCTTGGCGCCGAACGGCCCTTCGGGGTCTGGCACCTCGATCAAAAGGCTGTCGATCTGTGGCATGTCGCCCGTGGTCGGGATCAGATAATCATGCAGGTTCTCGGTCCTTCCGGGCAGGTAATCTTCCATCAAAGCCAGCCCAAGGCCTTGGGCAATCCCGCCCTCTATCTGCCCGGTGGCCAAGCGCGGGTTGATCACCCGGCCCAGATCATGCGCCGCCGTAATCCGGTGCAGCTTTACCGTGCCTAGGGCGCGGTCCACCTCCAATTCCACCAATTGCGCGCCATAGCCGTAGACCGCATAGGGCACGCCCTGCCCATTGGCATCCAAAGGCTGCGTCGGTGGATCATAGCTGTCCTCGGCCGACAGCGCATAGCCGCGCGCATCCAAGGGCAGGCTTGCCAGATCAATCTGACGCACTGCATCCCCATCCGTCACCAAAACACAGCCCCCAGACAGCGAAATTACCGCATCCGCCCCCGCATTGGCCCGCGCAAGGATATCCGCCCGCAACGCAGCCCCCGCCCCTTGGGCCGCACGGCCCGAAACATAAGTCTGCCTGCTGGCACTGGTTTTGCCTGCATCCGGCGTCAGCGCGGTATCCGGCCCGATCAGATGAAACGCGCCAACCGCCACGCCCAACGCCTGCGCCGCGATCTGGGTGATCACAGTATTGGACCCCTGCCCAATATCCGTAGCCCCTTGATGCAGCACCAACCGCCCCGCCCCTGTGATCCCGATGCGAATGGTCGAGGGGTTCGGCAAAGCCGTATTTCCGCAGCCATACCAACACGAGGCCACGCCGATCCCCCGGCCAGCCCCTTCCGCCGCCCAAGCCTGCGCCCGCAGCCATGCCGGGCGCAACGCCTCCAGACAGGGCTTGATCCCGGTGGCCTGCAAAATATTGCCGGTAGGGCTGGCATCGCCATCCACCAAAGCGTTCAAAATCCGGAACTCCAGCCGGTCCAGCCCCACCTTCACCGCCAACCGATCATACAAAGTTTCCTGCCACAGCGCCCCTTGCGGCACGCCAAAGCCCCGAAACGCGCCGGACACCGGCCCATGCGTATGCACCGCCCGCGCCCGCGCGGTGATATGCGGCGTGAAATAGGGGCCAGAGACATGCACCGGCACCCGGTTCGCCACTGTCGGCCCCCAACTGGAATAAGCCCCGGTGTTAAAGCGGCCCTGAAACTCCATCCCGGTAATCCGGCCTTGCGCATCGCAGCCAATACGGCCAGACATCTCTGCCGGGTGGCGCTTGGTCGTCGATTGCATACTTTCACGGCGGGAAAACACCATCCGCGCAGGCCGCCCGGTGATCAAAGCCACCAGCCCAATGAGGGGTTGCAGGCTGATATCCAGTTTCGATCCGAACCCGCCGCCCACCGCCGACGGAATGATCCGCACTTGGGTCAAAGGCAGGCCCAGAATCGCGGCGGTATCCTCACGGTCCATCCCCGGCGCTTGGGTGCAGGCGCGGATGCACAGGGTTTCGCCCTCCATCCACGCTGCCCCGGCCTCCGGCTCGATATAGGCATGTTCGACGTATTGGGTGGTGAATTCGCCGCTGACCACATGGGCTGAACCCGCAATCGCCGCCGCCGCATCGCCGCGCTGCACCCGGCCTTCGATCAGCAGATTGTCGGGCCGATTGGCATGGATCAACGCCGCCCCAGGCGCTTCGGCCTCTGCCGGGGTGATCAGGGCGGGGCGTTGGACCCAAGTGATGGGAAAATCAGCAGGATCGGCGTCTGCCCCCGGCTCATAAGCCACCAGCGCCACACATTCGCCCCGGAACCGGGCTGGCGACGAGGCAATGGCCGGTTGATCGGCAAAGGGTGGGATGACCGAAAACGCATTGCGGCCGGGAATGTCCTTGGCCGTGAATACACCCGCAACGCCGGGGGTTTTGGCAAAACCCGCCAGATCGCCAAAGCTGAAATCGGCATGGGGAAAGGGCGAGCGGATCGCCCGCACCATCAACGCACCCTCCGGCGCAAAATCATCGCCAAAACTGTCGCCCGCAACCTTGGCCGCGCCGTCCAGCCGGGCGATATCGGCCCCGACAGATTGGCCGGGCGCAGGGGCCGCAGGCTCTGCCGCAGGGTTGGCATCACAGACCGCCGCGATAATCTTGGTATAGCCAGTGCAACGGCACAAAACGCCGCCCAAGGCCTCTTCGGCCTGCGCCTTGCTGGGGGTGGGGACGCGCGCAATCAACTCTGCCGCCGCCATCAACATGCCGGGCGTGCAGATCCCGCATTGCGCCGCGCCGTGGCGTAAAAACGCCGCGCGCAGGCGGGTAAGGTCCGGGCTGTCGCCCTCAACCGTTGTGACCTTGCGCCCCGCAACCCGCGCAGCAGGCACCATACAGGCGCAAACCGATTGGCCATCCATCAAAACCGTGCAAGCCCCGCAATCGCCCGCATCGCACCCCACCTTGGTGCCCTTGGCCCCCAAAACCTCGCGCAACACATGGCTCAGCCGATCCGTCGGGGCCGAATCGGCCTGCACATCACGGCCATTGAGGGTAAAGCGGATCATGCCAAGGCCCTTGCCACCGCGCGGCGGATCAACTCCACCGCGGCCACGCGCCGATAATCGGCCGTGGCGCGAATATCATCAATCGGGTCCAACCCCTGCGCCACCACCAAAGGGTCCACCCGGGCCCCAGCGCCCAACACCGGCCCAATCAGCGCCGCCTCAACGCCAGCCAACCGCCGCGCCACCGCCGAACAGGCCCCAACGGCCACCGCCACCGCCACAATCCGCTCTGCCACCACCTCCACCCGCACCGCAACCATCGCGATGGAAATCACCAGATACGCCCGCGCGCCCAGCTTTTCAAAAGCCGACCGCCCCGCCAGCGCCCGGGCCGGTAAATGCACCGCCACCAGCACCTCACCCGGTGCCAAAGCCGTCCGCCGCACCCCGGTCACAAACTCCGCCACCCCCATCCGCCGCACCCCGCCCGGCCCGGCCAACTCCACCTCAGCCTCCAGACACAGCAGCGCAGGCACCCCATCCGCCGCCGGAGAGGCGTTGCACAAATTGCCCCCCACAGTGCCGACATTCTGGATCTGCCGCCCGCCAACCACCCGCGCCGCCTCTTGCAACGCCATACAAGCCGGAGGCAAATCCGCCTCGGCCACAGCGCTCCACGTCGTCAAGGCGCCAATCCGAACCCCCTCAGCCCCCGCAGAAATCCCAACCATCCCCGGCACATCACATAGATCCACGATCCGGCCCGCCAACCGCGCCCCCGCCAGCGGATAAAGATCCGTCCCCCCCGCCAGCACCCGCGCCCCCCCGGCCAAGGCGGCAAAAGCCTGATCCAAACTGCCCGCGCGCAGATACGCCATCCCAAGCCCCAAGTTCATATGCACGCCAACAATCTGCGCTGCGCCCCTGCACCTGTCAACAGCCTTGCCTCGCCCCGCGCCCCGCAGTATTCCCAACCCATGAGCCCAAAAGATTACGCGCTGGATGACCAGATCGGCTACCTCTTGCGCCGCGTCACGCAGCGCCATCTGGCGCTGTTTGCCCAAACCATCCCGCAACTCACCACCACCCAACTCGCCGTCCTTGCAAGGCTGGCCTCCCTTGGCCCGCAATCGCAAAACGCGCTGGGACGTGAAACCGCAATGGACGGCGCCACCATCAAAGGCGTGGTCGACCGGCTGGCCCGCCAATCCCTTGTCCAAACCACCCCCGACCCCACCGACCGCCGCCGCCTGACCGTCGCCCTGACCGATCAAGGCCGCGCACTGTTCAGCAGCCTGATCCCGGCCGCCCATCAGGTCAGCCAGCAAACCCTTGCCCCCCTGACCGCGACAGAATCCGCCACCCTGACCGCCCTGCTGTCGCGCCTGACCTGACGCTTGGCCACATCCGACATTCAACCGTCGCTTTCCGCCAGCCAAATCCCCCCGCATCAAAGCTACTTTGGCCCAAAGAACCTGGAGGCGATGATGTCCAACGATCCCCTGCTGCAGCCCTACCAGCTGAAACACCTGACCCTGCGCAACCGCATCATGACCACGAGTCATGAGCCCGCCTATCCCGAAGATGGCATGCCCAAAGACCGCTATCGCCTCTACCACCTAGAACGCGCCAAGGCAGGCGTCGCCCTGACCATGACCGCAGGCTCAGCCGCCGTCTCAAAAGATTCCCCCCCCGTTTTCAACAACATATTGGCCTACAAGGATGAGGTCATCCCATGGATGAAACGCCTCGCCGATGATTGCCATGAGGCGGGCGCCGCCGTGATGATCCAACTGACCCATCTGGGCCGTCGCACCCGCTGGGACAAGGGCGATTGGCTGCCCGTGGTGTCTTCGACCTCTGACCGCGAACCCGCCCACCGCGCCTTTCCGAAAAAGGCCGAGGAATGGGACATCACCCGCATCATCGGTGATTTCGCCGATGCGGCTGAGCGGATGCAGGCCGCAGGTCTGGACGGGGTCGAGATTATGACCCACGGCCATCTCCTAGATCAGTTCATGTCACCGCTGACCAACCACCTCGATGGCCCTTATGGCGCGGCCACCGTCGCCACCCGCCTGCGCTTTACCCAAGACGTGATCAAAGCCGTGCGCGACCGCGTCGGCAATCAGTTTATCGTCGGCGTCCGCTTTGCCCCGGATGAGGCTGAAACCGGCGGCATCACCCCCGATATGGGGATCGAAATGGCGCATATGTTCAAAGCCTCGGGTCAGGTCGATTACCTGAATATCAACGTCGGCCGCATCCACACCGACCCCGCGATGACCGATATGATCCCGGTTCAGGGCATGAAATCCGCGCCCCATCTGGATTTTGCGGGCCGCATAAGGGCCGAAGTCGGCATGCCCACCTTCCACGCCGCCCGCATCCCCGATGTGGCGACCGCCCGCTATGCCATCCAGTCCGGCCAGCTGGATATGGTCGGCATGACCCGCGCGCATCTGGCGGATCCTCATGTGGTGCGCAAGATCATCGAGGGCCGCGAACACGACATCCGCCCTTGCGTCGGCGCCACCTATTGCCTTGACCGTATCTATCAAGGCGGCATGGCCCTTTGCATCCACAACCCCGCCACGGGCCGCGAAGGAACCATGCCCCACACGATCCCGCCCGCGGAAACCCGCAAAAAGGTGGTGATCATCGGCGCAGGCCCCGGAGGGTTAGAGGCCGCAAGGGTCGCCGCAGAACGCGGCCACGCCGTGACGGTGTTTGAGGCGTCAGCCAAACCCGGCGGCCAAATCGCCCTGACCGCAAAAACCAAACGCCGGGCAGAGATGATCGGCATCATTGACTGGCGCATGGCGCAATGCGCGGCCAAAGGGGTGGAATTTCACTTTAACACATGGGCAGAAGCATCTGATGTTATGTCTAAATCCCCAGATGTGGTGATCGTCGCCACAGGCGGTATGCCCGAAAAAGACATCCTGCAATTTGGCAATGACCTGACCATTTCCGCCTGGGATCTGCTGTCAGGCGATATCAAACCCGGCGCCAACGTGTTGATATTCGACGACGCAGGCGACCACACCGCCCTGCAAACCGCCCAAGTGGTGGCCGAGGCTGGCGGCCATGTCGAAATCATGACCTCAGACCGCACCTTTGCGCCCGAAGTCATGGCGATGAATCTGGTGCCCTATATGCGCGCGCTGCAAGACCGCGATGCCACCTTTACCGTCACCCACCGCCTGACCGGGGTCGAGCGTGACGGAAACCAACTGAAAGCCACCATCGGCTCCGACTACATGAAACTGGCGAAAACCGCCCATTACGATCAGATCGTGGTGAACCAAGGCACCCAACCCCTCGCCGACCTCTATTTCGACCTCAAACCCCAATCCGAAAACCTCGGCGCCGTCGATTACGAAGCCCTGATCGACGGCCGCCCACAGCCCGCAGGCGATGGCCCCAAAGGTTTCACCCTCTACCGCATCGGCGACGCGGTCGAGGCTCGCAACACCCACGCCGCAATCTATGACGCGCTGCGGCTGGTCAAAGATATCTAAGGCACGCACCCAAGCCCCTCCGGCAAACGCTCCGCGGGGAGTATTTAAAAAAGGTCAATCGCAGGACAGCGCGCGCTTGCATTTGCCCTTTTGAAAATACTCCCGCCGGAGGCTCCCCCCAGCCACGCGCGCGAATTTAGTTAACAAACTCCCAATTGGGTGAGGTCAAGCCTTTGATTCTATTACAGAGGCCATAGCGTTTCTGTTCGGGACAGGCTCACGCCACCTGCCCCGCCGCCCATCCCGAAGACCAAGCCCATTGGAAATTATACCCCCCCAACCAGCCCGTCACATCCACCACCTCGCCGATGAAATATAGGCCCGGCACCCCCCTAGCCTCCATCGTCCTTGCGTCAAGGCAATCGGTATCGACGCCCCCCAAAGTCACCTCTGCCGTGCGGTACCCCTCCGATCCCACCGGCATCAGCCGCCACTCTTGCACCCCCGCCGCCACCCGGTCCAGCACCGCCCCCGGCACCTCGGCCAAAGGCCCGGTGATCCCGGAAATCTCAGCCATATGCCGCGCCAACCGTTCCGGCAAAAGCCGACCCAGCGCCGCCGCCAACTGCCCCTTGCCCGAAGCCGCCTTTGCCGCCCGCAACACCGCCTCTGCATCCTGACCCGGCAGCAAGTTCACCGAAACCCCCTGCCCCTCGCGCCAATAGCTTGAGATTTGCAAAACCGCCGGCCCTGACAGCCCGCGATGGGTAAAAAGCAGCGCCTCGTCAAAGCCCTTGGGTCCGCAAGACACCCTTCCGGGCAGCGCAACCCCGGCAAGAGGTTTCATCCAGACCAGTTCCTGTTCGGCAAAGGTCAGTGGCACCAAAGCCGGGCGGGTCTCGGTCACCGGCAGGCCAAAGCTCTCGGCCAGTTTATACCCATGCGCAGAGGCCCCCATCTTGGGAATGGACTTGCCCCCCGTGGCCACGATGACGGACGCAGACTCCTGCGGCCCACGCTGGGTTTCCACCGTGAACCCAGTCCCCTTACGGGTTACCGCACCCGTTGAGCAACCCGTCCACAACACCACCCCCGCCGCCGCCATATCGCGCAAGAGCAGATCCACCACCTGCGTGGCAGGGCCGTCGCAAAACAACTGGCCCAGCGTCTTTTCATGCCATTTGATGCCCGCGCCATCCATCCGGGCGATGAAATCCCATTGGGTATAGCGTTTCAGCGCCGACAGCGCGAAACGCGGGTTCCCTCCCAGAAACCGATCCGCCGCAATGCCCAGATTGGTGAAGTTGCACCGCCCCCCGCCCGAGATGCGAATCTTTTCGCCCGGCTTGGTGGCGTGATCCACCACCAGAACGCGGCGGCCCCGGCGACCGGCCTCGATCGCGGCGAACATGCCAGCCGCCCCGGCCCCCAATACGATTACATCCCAAGCCATGCCGCCTCACTTTTCTCATTCGCCCCCCTTGCGGGGCCGGAAACCCTTCGCTAAACACCGCCGCACGGATGGGGCGTCGCCAAGCGGTAAGGCATCGGTTTTTGGTACCGACATACGGAGGTTCGATCCCTCCCGCCCCAGCCAACTCCTTTCCTTCGGGAAAGAAACTCGGGCCCCCTTTTGGGGGCCCTTTTCATTGCGCCGTTACGCACCGAGTGACTAAGCCGCCGCACCCCATGTTCGCAAGGCATAACCTAAGGCCAGAACGGTCCCACTGATGCCGGGAGTCGTACAACCATTTACACCCGCCACGCCAAGTTCCTTCGTCAACCGGACACCAACTGCCCCAACGGGTGCCCCACCCTGTGGGTCTGGTGTACGATACGGGCGGTTTAACGCTGGCTTCAAGATGGCGACCGGACACGACCCTTCAATCCGTGATTCTGGTACGGTTAGGTATAAGTAATGGAAGAGGTTGGCTGTAAAGGAGTAGTGCTGAGGTAACCTTCCATCCCCCAACCCTAACCGCCCCCCTCCTCCCACCTCTTAAGCCTACCAAGATACCCCCCGCAACGCGCTGTCTCGCGCCACCACTGAAAGTCGAGCAGGTCCGGGTGACGCGGGTGTCAAAGCTCCGCCTCACCGGGAGCCAGTGGCACGGCAGCTACAGCAGGGCGAAATCAACTCCATTCGCCGAGAAGTCCCGCTCATCATTCAAGTTATCACCGCGTGATCCAACCTCAATATGCGCGGGGTTGATGCAGCGACGATTATTGCACCGATGGCGAACCACGTCGTCATAGCCAGCCACTACCTCGTTCAGGACGCAGAAGATAAAGCGGTAGGCGGGCATTTGCTTTCCCCTGAACCGAACCCGTCTCGCATCAATCATCGGTGTTTCGATACAGCCGGTATCCATCAGCGCCCCTGTTGCAACCAAGGAAAATGCCCGCGAACGGGCCTCCTCCAAATGTCCTTCAAATATCGCTTCGAACCACTGCTGGGAGGGGTCTGCGTATTCAAACTCGGCGCTCATCATCCGATTACCTCGAAGTCTTGCCCCAAGTGCTTCACCAAATCGCCATCAAACCCGTCCGGCCCATAAATCCTACCGCGCTCGACGGTGTAGCCGGGACGCACCCAGAGTTGACGGGCGTAATCCACGCCGCCCCATTTGACCGCGCGCTTCGTCCATCCCAGATCAGACATCAAATGCTTGGTCGTGTTGATGTTAGCCTTCAACGTGCCAGTCACCACCTCGACCACCTCAGATTCCGGTATGGCATTCTGCTTCTTTGCGTCGAGAAGTTCCTTCAACTGGTCAAGGATCGTTGCCCGACCATTGCCGAAAACCTGTTACATGATGTCCGTCCCATGGATTTCCACGTTGAGCGTCTTGGCTGAGAAGTCCTGGGGCAAGTCTCGTGCCATCAGGGCATTATAGAGCCGCGCAATATTGGCAGGGTCCTCTGCCCAATCCTCCAGCCGACCCACCAGCGCCGCAAACTCTTCCGCGCGCGGACCACGTGCATAACCTTCATGGTCGACATTGATGATGTAGTAGCGTCGATCCTCAGGCTCGATCCAGAACGGCATGTGATTGCTGGTCAGCACCATGCAGACCCGTTGCTCCACGCGTTCGGTCTCTTTCCCCTTCGCCTCGCCAGCAGTGAACTTTTCGGTAATGTAGGTCTTCAGCGTGTTGGCATCGCCGCTTCCGGGCCTAAGATTGACCTCTTCGCAGATCACCAGCTTGCTGCGCAGTAGTGTCATGTTGAACCGCCCGAGCTATGCCCAAAAGTTGGTGACGGCGCGATCAGGCGGCTTTGATTTCGTGCTTGATCCCGTCGCGGAATTCAACCCCCTGGATGATTTCGGGCAGTCGGTTCTGCCCATCTAGCTTGCGCCATTTCTTCTTGGCTGAGAGCATCAGCTGGTGCGTCATGCATTGCCCGGCAGGTGAATGGAACATTCACCGGGAGGGGCCAGCGCGGTTTGTCGGCTGAGGCATCCCTTGGTTTTG
>Ga0209491_10002521_pt1 | contig 32476 bp, 24 predicted proteins | sample BON02_FD_187213 | JGI IMG/M metagenome (GOLD analysis project Ga0209491, IMG submission 187213) | Freshwater microbial communities from Lake Bonney liftoff mats and glacier meltwater in Antarctica - BON-02 (SPAdes) (version 2) | ecosystem: Environmental > Aquatic > Freshwater > Ice > Glacier... | reverse complement strand
GAAAACTCAGAAGCCGTTAACGATGGCCTTGAAACGGCTAAATCTGGCGGCGGACTCACGCTCTCACACGAGGGACTCATGCGAAGGACTCACGACCTTTACACGTCCTAAGGCTTGGCACCTACGCAGCAACTGAGGTTAGTTGGTAGATTTTCAGATAAAGGTTCCTTTTTGGAACCTTTTAGGGTAAGATGAAATTTATATTTTTGGAGAACGCTGTGTCCGTCAACGTGAAACTGTCTGAAAACTTGGTTGACCAGGCCAAAAGCCATGCACAGGTGCAGCATCGCTCCGTGCCCAAACAAATCGAATACTGGTCACAAATCGGCAAGATTGCCGAAGAAAATCCTGATCTGCCCTTTTTTATGATCCGTGACATCCTGATCGCCGATCAAGAAGCGGTCGTCGGCGAATACGTATTTAGTTGATGCGTCTACTCGTCACGCCCTCTTTTGTGAGGGCAACTAAAAAACTGCATCCACCGCAAAAGCTTGAGCTAGATGCTGCATTGCGCGTCATCAGTGGAAATCCCGTTTTGGGTGAAGCGAAGATTGGTGACTTGGCAGGTGTTCGCGTTTACAAGTTTCGGTTATCCAATCAGATGTATCTGCTGGCCTACCGAATTTTAGATGAGCAAAGCCTAAAGCTTCTTACCCTGGGTTCTCACGAGAATTTCCACCGTGATTTGAAACGCATAGAAGGGGCTTAGCTATGCGTGGAAAGCGCTTAATAGGTAGACTCCCCCTTTTGCCTCCAAAGTAACCATCCCGCCAGGGCCGCCAACCCACCAACAACCCCATACGGCATACTAAAGTCATCAAAATACGTCACCGCTACTGAGAACAGTGAGGGAAGTAACAACACGCCCGCGAACATCAAGCCAGAACCCAAACCGGTTGCCTCTGTTCTCTGTGCCCCCCCTAGTCGTGCCCACTCTGCATAAGCCAGGCCGGTAAAGCCACTGGCCGTTGCACCGGCAATCGCACACAGCACCAGTATGACCCAAGGGGCCCAACTCATTCCAAACTGTCCAGTCAGCACGGCAGCGCCCCCCATGATAAAACCCTGCCATGCCAACAGAAGCTTGGCCGAGAGCCACTTATCAGCCAACCACCCCCAAATCGGGCGACTCACCACCGCAGCCAGTTGATAGACCGCCAGCGCCCACCCAGCCTGCACCAAGTTAAAACCTGTTTTACTCGTCAAGTGCACCGTCAAAAATGCGATGAAGCAGAGCTGCAAGCCGCTATACACAAAGCTCACAAACGAAAGACGCCGTAGCTCTGGCCGATCAAATAAGATTTGCACCGGAGCAAACAGCCCTTTGCTCAATATTTGACGTGTGGGATCTCGATCAAAGTCCCAGCCTCGACGTGCGCACTCTAACAAAAGCACCGCGGCCAACACGGGTACGGTTTGCCATAGCAGCGCCGTTTGCCAGCCCAAACTCAAGGTCATCGGCACCATGATCAGACCCGCCAACACGCCGCCAAGTGGCACGCCAATCTGCCGGATCGAAAGCACGAGGTTCATCACATGCGGAGGTGTGCGCGGCACCAACAGATGCGCGCTCGCCGGTGCCGTCGCACCGTAGGCCAAGCCCAACAGCGCCGCCCCAATGACCACAGAGACCACGCTCCCCACCGAACAAGCCACCAGCATCGCTAGGGTGGCGATCAACACCAACTGGCTCACCCGAACTGCCCCAAAGCGTCGAATAAAGCGTGGCGAAAGCAATGCCGAAATAATACCAACGCCATAAACAGTGGAGATAAAAAAACCAACCAGCGTACCGGGCACTTGCAGGTCCTCTGCAATCACAGGTGCAACCACCGGAAAAGAATACGCCGCCATCGTCGCCAAGCTTTGCGTCGCGAGTGTAGCGATCAAGGGAAGAACCGGAAATTTCAGATTTTCACGCGTCTGATCGGCGAGTCTTGTCATTGTGTCCTTTGGGCTCAAGGCCACCACTTATTAATAGGTTCGACCATCACCCATCACGCCAACCGATTTAACGGGTAGGAACACCGTAAAGGCCTGCGAAGTGAGGTCGTACCACGTCTTGCCAGTCTCAGCGTCGACTGTTTGGCGTAACTCTTCCATGAAAATGGCATCTGCCTGGCGTAACCAGTCGGCAAACTCTGTGTTGACGGCACCTAGAATTCGAACGCCGAGTCCCGGTCCTGGAAACGGGTGACGGTAGACCATGTCAGCTGGCAAGCCTAGGTCAACGCCAAGCTTTCTGACTTCGTCTTTAAAAAGCTCACGCAAGGGTTCAAGTAGCTTTAAATTAAACGTCTCTGGCAGCCCACCCACATTGCGGTGCGACTTGATCGACATGGCCTTACCGGTTTTGCCGCCAGCAGACTCGATCACATCGGGGTAGATGGTGCCTTGAGCCAGCCATTTGGCGTTTTCAATATTGGCCGCCTCACGTTCAAATACATCAAAAAATTCCTTACCAATAATTTTACGCTTGACTTCAGGATCACTGACGCCTTCTAGCTTGCCCATGAAGTCATCAGTGGCATCCACGTGGATCACTTTCACGCCCATGTGCTCGGCAAAGGTTGCCATGACTTGGTCTCACTCAATAAAAAGAGGTAAAACGAAAGAAAAGAGAGAAAATCAGACAGCCACCTTATCTACGCAAATTTTCTAGTAGATTTTTTATTATGCTTGGCAGATTTTTAATAAAAAGTGGAAGCAAGTGAACGAATCCCCAGTTCATTTTAATCATACTGGTTTTGCACCAAATGTTTACTGAAATAACTGTGCTGCAGCTCTCGACTTGATGCCACCAAAATGCAGGAACATAGAGAACAGTACCTGGATCCATAATCAAATCATAAAATTTCACTCTTTGAGATTTGTGAAATTTTTCAAAATCAGGAACCAATGGATTAAAGTCAGAAATTGCTGGGCGCTTCGATAGAGACGATCGTGGATGAAGATTTAATGTACTGTATGGCTCAGTAATCAACCAGCGTTTCTGACCGTAAAGCTGCATGAAAAAATTATCATTTGAGTCGTAGTGTAAGCCAGTCGTAGTCCCTTTTGTGCCATACCAAAGCCATTTGAAAGCTAATTTATTTTGAGGCAGCAAAGAATCAAACTGTATATCTTTTTTTAAATCTGGAAAATTTTGATCGATGTTAAGTGCGCTCAGGTACATTTTTCTACCTGTATTGATTTTGTTCGTAGCGATTTTTTTAGAATAATCTTTTAAATTAATTTCTAAAGGTAACTCATAATATACAAAAAAATTGTTATCAGAAGTATTAACTTTAACTACTGTATCACCAATTTTTTTATCAAGAAAATTGGGCGTCCATTCTTCGAGATTAGGAAACACTTCGTATATATTGGTAATTAATATTGGTGTCTTTGATTGCATCCACCATGAATAAATATCAATATTAGAATCTGTTAATACCTTTAATTTTTTTCGGGGAATTTTATCAGGATATAAATTAATTTTTTGTGAATGAATTGACATTAAGAAATTTACAAAAAACAAAAAAACAATTAATTTTTTAACTCACTAACTATAAAACATAACTTCTTTCCGACGGTTTTTAATTTTTTTCTCTGCAAGTCATTAATTCAAATAAATAAATCTATGATTTCGAGTGGCAGCACGTTTGTGTAACTTTAGGTGTAGGTAAAAATAAAGGCTAATAAAACAGGTGGTTTCGTTTTATGTGAAACTCTTCTGTGACTACAAAATCCTTTATAAATCAAGTACTTAAGCTATAAAAGCTACTCCCACTCAATGGTCGCCGGTGGCTTGCTCGAAACATCGTAAACCACGCGATTGATGCCCTTCACTTCGTTGATGATGCGCGAGGAGACTTTGGCGAGCAAAGGGTACAGCAATGGCGCCCAGTCTGCGGTCATGAAATCTGAGGTTTGAACCGCTCGCAAGGCAACCACGTACTCATAGGTTCGGCCATCTCCCATAACACCAACGGACTTCACTGGTAAAAAGACCGCAAAGGCCTGCGATGTTAGGTCGTACCAATTCTTGCCACTCTGGGCATCAACGGTGTTTCGTAGTTCTTCAATAAAGATGGCATCGGCTTGACGCAACCAATCCGCAAAAGGCTTATTAACTGCCCCAAGGATTCGAACGCCCAAGCCTGGACCTGGAAACGGGTGCCGATAGACCATTTCAGGTGGCAAGCCCAACGCAATGCCGAGCTTACGGACTTCGTCTTTAAAAAGCTCACGCAATGGCTCTAACAATTTAAGATTGAGTGTTTCTGGCAGACCGCCCACATTGTGATGTGACTTAATCGCCATGGCTTTGCCAGTTTTGGCGCCAGCTGACTCAATCACATCGGGATAAATGGTGCCTTGTGCCAACCACTTGGCGTTCTCAATCTTTCCCGCTTCGCGTTGAAACACCTCAACAAACTCTTTGCCAATAATCTTGCGTTTGGCTTCAGGATCCGTGACCCCGTCTAACTTGCTCATGAAATCATGGGTGGCATCCACATGGATCACTTTGACCCCCATGTGCTCACCAAATGTACTCATGACCTGATCGGCTTCATTCAACCGCAACAGACCATGATCGACCGTGATTGAAAAATACGGCGACCATGCCGCTAACGAGCGCACGTTTTTGGCTTAGATCAGAACCAGCATTGCCTTTGTGGCATTCGGCTTTGTGCTAGAAAAGTTTCATCTGGTTTGTTGCGACTCAACATTCCAACGGGTGTGACTGATCCCAAAAGTGGCACTCATGACACACAAAACGAGGCTCTACTCCTTGTCGGATTCGGTCTGCTAACGCTCATCCTATCGCTTGTGCGTTTTATACAGACCGACAGAAAAATCAGTAGCCCAACCCAAACACCCTATTCAATAAAAACGCCGGTCATCGCGGGTGTCATTTTTCTATCGATGGCTGGCTTTGTCTTTTTTTCGATGTTAGGACGCTAAGTTCGCCATAAAAAACAGGGGCTTCTTCACGGCGTGATTGTCGTCGAGCAAAACAATTTTACTTGGCGTGTGTTGCGTCACTGTACTGCCTTCACTGTGCTGCCGTCACCGTACTGCCGCACCACGGCGCGCCGTGGTGCGGACTACTGGGAACGCCGATCAGCTTATGGCAATTTTCGTCTTTGAATTTTCATTTTCATCTTTCACGCTACATTTATCTCCAAGACGGATACAAACTTACCGCTAAGTGTCATTTATGGAGGTCGTGGTGCTCACACCAGCGCTTCAACGATCCGGCGGTGCTTCAAAGAAGAAGCACTCTGGCAAGATGGCCAAAGCGATGTAGGCCACGTCTTGGGCTGATACGCCGCAGGCGAAGAAGCACTCGCGCCACTGGCGTGCGACTGCCACGATCTGGTCAATTTCCCTGCGAGCCTCTTGGGCTGACAACCCGAAGCGACCTGACTGTGACAGCAAATTGTAGATACTACTCGTGCGGCCGTAATTTCCGACGGTCAGTGCGAGGTTACGTCGCTCCAGGCTAATCACAGGTGAGGGCACCAGGTCGTAGGCAGGCGATAGGCGCCATCCCTTTGGGCGGCGCAACAACGCGTGGTTACGAGGATGATCGTCGTTGTTGGTCACTGCGGCGTTGAAGACCATGCGCCGGAACAGTTCAGCGCAATCGACTTCGGGCTTGTCGGACCAGCGACGCAGGTTGTCGGCCAGCAGCAGATACGACCAACGTTCACGGCTCAGATAACTATCGTCGCAGTCGAGCACCGTGACTCCACTGACCAATCCAAAGCGCAGATAGCCCTTGTCCGTGTGTTCACGATCGAAGCGCTGCACCATCAACACATCGCTGTCGCCGACCGCCTGCAGGCGTGCCTGCGTAACGTTCAGGCCGCAGCGGCGTGCGAGCTCGAGAGTGGCGTACTCGATGCGCTGCAGATTGCAGCGATCATCTTTGACTGGAAACTTGCCCAGCCACAAACATTGCGCGTCCTCAATGGTGGCTTTGGGTCGGGCACCACCCATGCTGGTGCCAGGATCGAGTTGCTCCAGCAGATGCACGGACACCGGCTTTCCGTCTTCGATGGCCTGAGCAGCCGCAATCAATTCGGCGATCTGGTGCGTGCGGTTGTACTTCCGCTTGGGAGCGGGTGGCTCGACCTTGAGACCGAAGCTCAGATAGCCAGCGCCATCCTGCGGGCCATGCAGCAGGTAGTCGATTTCATGTAAATCACCGGCAGCGCGTTCGAGCTTGTACTCAATGACCCGCCGTCCCCAAGCGTCTGGGGTCGCATCACGCAGGGCACCGGGAATACCCTTAAGTTGGGTGAACTCATGGACGGTTTTATCCAGCGGCAGGCGGTACGGGTCGAGTGCAACCGCCTCGGCACGCTGGAGATAACGATCGCCATACCGAAAGCGGCCAATCTGCGTGCCGTCGGGCAAGGTCTGTACTTTCAGCAGCGCCGCCGGTACGGTGTCTAGGGTGCCGGGGAGCTGGACGTAGACATAGGCCTCACGTTCAGAAGTCATAGTCATTGCCGGTCTTGCGTGGCTTGCCCACGCGGGTGGGACGGCGCGAAGCTTCAAGAACCTTGCCGTGAACATCAGTGTCGGGGTCAGCCATGGTGTCCAGAGATTTTTCCAGACCGAGCGCCCACAGCACGGTGAAGCAGACGCCGAGGGCAGTGCCGGGCTTACCAAGTTCAAGTGCCGTGAGCGTATTGCGGTTGATCCCTGCTTTACTGGCAAGATCCACCACTGACCAGCCTCGACGAATCCTCGCGACGCGGATGCGCTGGCCTAGCTGGGCGACACACTCGGAAACACACATCGGAATGGTAAATTTGCTCATTATTTTGGGCTTACATACACTTAACGACCACTATAATAGGCAAGTTTATGTGATTCTGCAAGCGACACAAATCCTATTTGATTAAAATAATAGGCATAAGTCACATAAATGTCTAGAAAAGCAGGCAAAAGGGCTTTCGCGCGTGTTGCTATGCTTGTGTTTTTGGCTTTACGAACGCCGTCTTGCGTGGATGTAGACGCCAGTTTGAGTCCGAGCTGACCCTTAGCCGACTTTGGTCTTCCGCTTAAAGTCAAAGCCATCAATGTAACTTTCATTTCGCTTGCGCAACCACGCCATCATTGCGTTTATCGTACTCTGCTCATTAGCTACTGTCGTTTGCGTATGACTGTTTTTTGAGAGGCATATGGGGCATAGAAATACTACGTTTTTGAACGACTACAACTTTGTGTAGCTTTACGTGTAACTTTAACTTCGCAGCCCTAAAAAAATCCACGCCTTATTGATTTTTTGAAACTTTTGTGTAGGTCATAAAAGTATATAAATCAATGACTTATGCTATAAATGTCACTCCCACTCAATGGTCGCCGGTGGCTTGCTCGAAACATCGTAAACCACGCGATTGATGCCCTTCACTTCGTTGATGATGCGCGAGGAGACTTTGGCGAGCAAAGGGTACGGCAATGGCGCCCAGTCTGCGGTCATGAAATCTGAGGTTTGAACCGCTCGCAAGGCAACCACGTACTCATAGGTGCGGCCATCTCCCATAACCCCAACGGACTTCACTGGTAAAAAGACCGCAAAGGCCTGCGATGTTAGGTCGTACCAATTCTTGCCACTCTCGGCATCTACGGTGTTTCGCAGTTCTTCAATAAAGATGGCATCGGCTTGACGCAGCCAATCCGCAAAAGGCTTATTAACTGCCCCAAGGATTCGAACGCCCAAGCCTGGACCTGGAAACGGGTGCCGATAGACCATTTCAGGTGGCAAGCCCAACGCAATGCCGAGCTTACGGACTTCGTCTTTAAAAAGCTCACGCAATGGCTCTAACAATTTAAGATTGAGTGTTTCTGGCAGACCGCCCACATTGTGATGTGACTTAATCGCCATGGCTTTGCCAGTTTTGGCGCCAGCTGACTCAATCACATCGGGATAAATGGTGCCTTGTGCCAACCACTTGGCGTTCTCAATCTTTCCCGCTTCGCGTTGAAACACCTCAACAAACTCTTTGCCAATAATCTTGCGTTTGGCTTCAGGATCCGTGACCCCGTCTAACTTGCTCATGAAATCATGGGTGGCATCCACATGGATCACTTTGACCCCCATGTGCTCACCAAATGTACTCATGACCTGATCGGCTTCATTCAACCGCAACAGACCATGATCGACAAACACACAGGTCAGCTGATCACCAATGGCACGATGAATCAACGCTGCCGCCACTGAAGAATCCACACCGCCTGACAGACCCAAGATCACCGCATCAGTACCGACTTGCTCACGAATCTTAGTAATCGCCTCATCCACATAGCTCGGCATGGTCCAATCACCACGACAATGGCAAATCCCCAGCACAAAACGATCAAGAATGGCTTGGCCCTGCACCGTGTGCGTCACTTCCGGATGAAATTGAACCCCATAAAAACCACGGTCCTCATCAGCCATACCCGCGATCGGGCAAGAGGGCGTTGAGGCCATCACCACAAATCGATCGGGGATCTTGGTGACTTGGTCACCATGGCTCATCCAAACCTTGAGCATCCCATGACCTTGTTTGGTCACAAAATCTTGTATGTCAGCCAACAGCTTGGTGTGGCCCTGTGCACGCACTTCGGCATAGCCAAACTCTCGGTGCTCGGCAGGCGTCACTTTGCCACCAAGCTGCTGCGCCATGGCTTGCATGCCGTAACAAATGCCCAGCACCGGCAAGCCCTGTTCGAATACGGCATGCGGCACTTTCGGCGCATCGGCGTCATAAGCCGATAAATGGCTGCCTGACAGAATGATGCCTTTAAGGCCCAAAGATTTCTGTTCTTGCAAAAAGTCTTCTGTGATATGACTCGGATCGCCGGCGTGTAATTCGCAGTAAACCCCCGCTTCGCGCACGCGACGGGCGATTAACTGCGTTACCTGTGAACCGTAGTCCAAAATAAGAATTCGTTCATGCATTGTCTTTGCTCAAAAAAAGGCATCAAAATTGGTGGCGTCAACAACAAACTGCTCGACCCAAGCCACCGTGTTCACCACAACCACTGCTTCAAGACTAAAAGGCCCTAGTCGGCGCGATAGTTCGGTGCTTCTTTGGTGATTTGAACATCATGGACATGTGACTCACGGATGCCAGCCGCCGTGATTTGTACAAACTGCGGTTTGGTTCGCATGTCTTCAATTGATGCGCAACCGCAGTAACCCATTGAGGCACGCAAACCACCAACCAACTGATAAATAATCCCCAAAACACTGCCCTTGTAAGGCACCCTGCCCTCAATGCCTTCAGGCACATATTTGTCAGTGTTGTTCGACGCCTCTTGGAAATAACGATCTGCCGATCCATCAGCCATCGCACCCAAGCTACCCATGCCGCGATAAGACTTGTACGACCGACCTTGAAACAGAATCACTTCGCCCGGTGACTCTTCAGTACCGGCAAACATGCCGCCCATCATGACTGAAGAGGCGCCCGCAGCAATCGCTTTGGCCACGTCGCCCGAGAACCGCACACCGCCATCCGCAATCAACGGAATACCGGTGCCTTCAAGCGCCTTGGAAACATCCGAAATCGCCGTGATTTGTGGCACACCGACACCGGCCACGATACGAGTGGTGCAAATTGAACCTGGGCCTATCCCTACTTTGACACCATCAGCACCGGCTTCGGCCAAAGCGCGCGCGGCTTGAGCAGTCGCAATATTGCCACCAATCACTTGTACTTTGGGGTAGTTGTCTTTGATCCAACGCACCCGCTCAATCACACCTGCCGAGTGACCGTGAGCCGTGTCAACAATAATGACATCAACGCCGGCGTGCACCAGCTTCTCAACGCGCTCGTCAGTGCCTGGGCCAACACCGACCGCAGCACCCACGCGCAGCTGCCCGTGACTGTCTTTGCAGGCCATCGGGTGTTCTGTGTTTTTAACGATATCTTTAACCGTTGCCAAACCACACAGCTCAAAGGCCGCATTCACAATCAGAACACGCTCTAATCGATGCTTATGCATCAATGACTGTGCTTGATCAAGGGTTGCCCCTTCAGGCATCGTAATCAGTCGATCTTGAGGCGTCATGATCGTTCGAAGTGGCTCGTCAAGCCTTTCTTCAAATCGCAGATCACGGTTGGTCACAATACCCACGACCTTACCGCCTTCAACCACGGGTAGTCCTGAGATGCCATGCTGCTTTTGCAGCATGATGGCGTCGCGCACGCGCATGGATGGTGTGACCGTAACGGGGTCTATCACAATACCAAACTCGTGACGCTTAACGCGCGCGACTTCGCGCGCTTGTTCATCGGCTGTTAAGTTCTTATGGATAATACCGATCCCACCCTCTTGAGCCATGGCAATAGCCAAATGGGCTTCAGTCACGGTATCCATTGCGGCTGAAACCAGCGGGATATTCAGTGCGATTGAGCGAGTGAGTTGAGTCGTCAGAATCGTGTCGCGAGGCAACACTTGCGAGAAAGCGGGCACCAATAGAACATCGTCAAAGGTGAGCGCGGTTTGAGATAGACGCATAAAAAGCTCCGGGCGCAAAGCAAAATTATACGTCACTGACTCAAACCACTCTAGAGAAGTCTACCCAGAATAAGACTTAACCCACGGCAACCCGAGCCTGCCGGAAAAATCGCATCCAAGGCGAGTCTGGTCCACCACTATCTTGCTCCCCCCAGCGGCTAGGGTGCCATGAAAGCATCACATTACGAGTCACTCGCTCGGGATGGGGCATTAACGCTGTGAAACGCCCATCAGCTGTCGTCACCGCGGTCAAGCCATCAGGGCTGCCGTTGGGGTTGAACGGATAAGCCTCAGTGGCTTGGCCGTGATGATCGACAAAACGCATGGCACGCAAAACCTTACTGGCATCACCTTGACGACGAAAATCAGCAAACCCTTCGCCATGGGCCACCGCAACGGGTAACCGCGAGCCTGCCATACCTGACAAAAAGATCGAGGGCGATGGCATCACTTCAACCAAGGACAAGCGCGCTTCATACTTTTCTGACTGATTTCGTGTAAACCGGGGCCAATGCGCGGCCCCTGGAATCATGGGTGCCAAGGCGGCCAACATCTGGCAACCATTACAAACCCCTAAACCAAAGGTATCAGGGCGCGCAAAGTAAGCCCCAAACATCGTCGACAAAGCCTCGTTAAAAAGAATGCTGCGCGCCCAGCCTTCGCCAGCACCCAGCACATCGCCATAACTGAAACCACCAACGGCCACCAAACCTTTAAAGTCATCCAAGCGAACCCGACCAGTTTGCAAATCAGACATGTGCACGTCGTGCGCCTCAAATCCAGCCTGGTCAAACGCCCAAGCCATCTCTATCTGGCTATTGCACCCCTGTTCGCGTAAAACCGCGACTTTGGGACGGGCGCCAGTGGCCACAAATGGGGCGGCAACATCATCTTGCGGGTCAAAGGTCACCACCGCAGATAGGCCCGGATCTGCGGTGTCATCCCACAAATCCCATTCAGCCTGAGCACAAATCGGATTGTCACGCCGGCTGGCAATGCGCATGCTGACTTCAGACCATGCTTTACCGAGTGCTTGACGGGAACGACCCCATACACGCTTGGCATCACGAAAGACTTCGATCTCATCGCGGGTGTTGACCATGCCAATCACGTTGGCGTGCTTGGATAGTCCAGCGCCCCTTAGCACTTGCATGACCGCGTCACGCTCAGCAGAAGGCACCTGAATCACCGCACCAGCTTCTTCACAAAACAGCGCTTTTAACGTTAACTCATCGCGTTGCACCGCGACTTGCGATGGTTTGATGTTGTAAGCACCCCAGTCTTCCGCGTGTGGGTCAATCGTCAATAAATCGATATTGATTGACACGCCGCAATGACCCGCAAAGGCCATTTCGCAGACCGTGGTGAACAAACCACCGTCAGACCTGTCGTGATAAGCCAAGACAATCCCAGAATCAGCCAAGGCACGCATTGTCACAAAAAATGTGCGCAACAACTCGCCATCTGTAACATCAGGCACTGTCTCACCGACTTGACCAGCCACTTGGGCCAGAATTGATCCTCCCATGCGCTTACGACCTTGACCCAGATCCACCAGAATCAACGTGGTTGGCCCGACGTCTGTGCGTAGGGCTGGCGTGAGGGTTTTTTTGACATCCGCAACGGGTGCAAATGCCGTCACAATCAGTGAAACTGGTGCAATCACTTCACGGCTTGGCTCATCACTATCAGTGGGCTGCCAGCGCGTGCGCATCGACAACGAGTCCTTGCCAACGGGTATCGATAACCCCACCGACTGACAAAACTCACTGACCGCATTCACCGTGTAATACAGCACGGCGTCCTGACCGGGCGAACCACAAGCGGCCATCCAATTGGCCGATAACTTAATATCTTCGACGCGCGCCACATCAGCGGCCACCAAGTTGGTCAGCGCCTCTGTCACCGCCATGCGCGCCGAGGCTGGCCCATCAAACATCGCCAATGGCGTGCGTTCACCCATGGCCATCGCCTCACCCACATCACCATCGTGATCTCTTAAGGTCACGGCGCAATCGGCCACCGGCACTTGCCATGGACCGACCATCTGATCACGGCTTGAAAGACCGCCGACAGTGCGGTCACCAATGGTGATGAGGAAGGTTTTGTTGGCCACGGTGGGATGACGTAACACCCGATCAACGGCTTCGTCGAGCGTTAAAACGGTTAAATCCATCGCTTCGCTCACGCCTGGCAAACGCATCACGTCGCGCGTCATGCGCGGTGGCTTGCCAAGAATGACCGCCATGGGCACATCCACCGGTGTTGGGCGTTCAGCATCAAGCACCTTAAGTTGACGCGCTTCAGTGGCCTCACCAACAACCGCAAATGGACAACGCTCGCGCTCAGCCAATGCTTTAAAGCGTGGTAAGTCGGCTGGCATGATCGCCAAAACATAACGTTCTTGGCTTTCGTTGGTCCAAATCTCTGCTGGCGACAAGCCCGTTTCTTCCACGGGCACTCGCGTCAGGTCAAATATCGCCCCACGACCCGCATCATTGACCAGCTCTGGAAAAGCATTCGATAAGCCACCCGCACCCACATCGTGAATCGCCACGATGGGATTGTCTTGGGCCAACTGCCAGCACCGATCGATCACCTCTTGGGCGCGACGCTCCATCTCTGGGTTGCCGCGCTGCACCGAATCAAAATCCAAATCCGCTTGATTGGTCCCCACGCCCATACTCGAAGCGGCACTACCACCCATGCCAATCCGTAAACCTGGCCCGCCCAATTGAATCAAAAGGCAACTGGGTGGCAAGGGGTCTTTGTGCGTTAAGCCATCGTCAATCGTGCCCAAACCACCGGCAATCATGATCGGCTTGTGATAGCCCCAGCGCAAACCACCCGCACTTTGCTCAAAACTCCGAAAATAGCCCAACAAATTGGGACGACCGAATTCGTTGTTAAAGGCCGCACCACCCAATGGCCCCTCAATCATGATCGACAGCGGCGTGGCAATCCGATCTGGTGCACCATGGTGATCAGCTTCCCACGGCGCGATAGCGTCATCAAAGCGCAAGTGTGATACGGCAAAACCGGTCAATCCGGCTTTGGGTTTTGAGCCTCGTCCTGTCGCGCCCTCGTCGCGGATCTCACCACCAGCGCCAGTCGAAGCACCTTCAAACGGCGCAATCGCCGTGGGATGGTTGTGGGTTTCAACTTTCATCAAGGTATGTGCTATCGCCTCACGGCGACCGTAGGCGAAGGCAAGCGGCTTGTCACCTGACGAATCCATTGCGACTGGCTCAAATCGGATCGCTGGACCACCCTGCATGATGGCCGCGTTATCAGAATAAGCCACCACCGTGCCTTGCGGCTGCATGGCGTGCGTTTGACGAATCATTTCAAAGAGCGTGTGTGGCTGCTCTTGGCCATCAATCACCCACTGCGCATTAAAAATTTTGTGTCGGCAGTGCTCGCTATTGGCTTGCGCAAACATGATGAGTTCAACATCAGTCGGGTCGCGCTTTAAGCCCTCAAACGATTGCACCAAATAGTCGATTTCATCGGCTGATAATGCCAATCCCCAAGCCTCATTGGCTCGATCGAGCGCTGCGCGACCTTCGCTTAAAACCGAAACCGTTTGAAGTGGCTTGGCCGAGCGCGTCACAAACAACTGCTTGGCATCAAACGACTCGTCAACCACCGTTTCAGTCATGCGGTCGTGCAGAAGACTTGCCGACAGCGCCAGCTGCGTTTCGGACAAACTGACGGCATCGCCTGAAGAGGTGTTTTTTTCAGGGATCAAAACATACCGAACACCCCGTTCGATGCGGCGCACGTCATCAAAACCACAGTTGTGCGCAATGTCCGTGGCCTTGCTCGCCCAGGCCGAGACGGTTCCCAAACGCGGCAATACCCTCAAGACAAGCCCTTCGTCCGAGGCAAGGGGCAACTCTGGGGCTACCCCATAGTCCAGTAACGCTGAAAGCCGTTGCATCGCGTGATCACTCAAGGGCTTGTTTAGCCACGCATAATGCTCAAATCTGGCCTGCACGGCCGCGATTGGCAAAGACGCTTGTTTTAACTGGTCAAGAAGGCGCTGCGCGCGAAATGCAGATAAGGCAGAAGCACCAAGAAGCGTTTGGGTAATGATGTTGTCAGAGTCAGACACAGGACGGCACCGAGCAAAAGGGTGAAAAGAAACCTAGGGGCATGAATACAAACAGCTGGCGAGAAGCCCAGACGGCATTTTATCCGGTATGCGCCGATGCGCTTTGATGCCAATTCAAAAGCAGTGGTCATCACACCCGAATTGCCTTTTGGGCACCAGCCGCTCTACTGCGATTAAAGTTAATGCGCCTGAACTTGCCCACGCTCAATCAATAACTGCCGGACATCCTTCTTGGTGATTTTGCCGTATCCCGATTTCGGCAACGAATCCCAGAAAAAGAACGCCCGGGGCCAACGATACTTGGCACTGCGACCTTCAAGGTGCGCCAAAAGGTCTTGCGTTGACACGACCGGCGCCTCAGGACGAAGCACCACCACCGCCACACCCACTTCGCCCCATTTGGCATCTGGCACCCCCAAAACTGCCACTTCCAACACGCTGGGGTGAGTCAAAAGAACCTCTTCCACTTCCCGGGGATAGACGTTTGAGCCCCCCGAAATGTACATATCCGACTCGCGCCCGGTAATGTAGAGCAAACCTTTGGCGTCAAGCCTTCCCAGGTCCCCGGTGTGAAACCAGCCTCCCCTGAGCGTGTTTTCTGTTGCAGCAGGGTTACCGTGGTAAGCCAACAGCACCGCGGGCCCACGAACACAGATCTCACCAATTTCACCGGTTGGCAATCGCTTCATGTCCTTGTCAAGAATAGCCACTTCCATACCCGTTCTGGGTCGTCCACAAGAACCAATATGCGCATTGGGATCGTCATCATCAGCCGAATGCATATAAGGCGGCAATACCGTGATGCAACCTGTGACTTCACCCAAACCAAAGTACTGCACCAACACGGGTCCCAGCTTTTGTAAGGCGAGCTTTTGATCGGCGCGGTACATCGGCGCACCGGCATAAATCACATACCTCAGACTGCTGTGATCAAACTGATCAACCGAGGGGTCTTCAACCAAAACTTTGACGATCGTGGGCACCGTAAAAACGTTGGTCGCTCGATAACGTTCTACCAAGGCCCAGAACACGGCAGGATCAAGTTTGTCGCCTGGCATCAAGACAGAAGCGGCACCGCGCGCCACATTCAGAAGCGCATGGATACCGGCACCATGAGACAGCGGAGCCACCACCATTGAACAGTCGGTCTCTCGTGTGCCGGGAATTAAGTCTGCTAAGTGGTTAGTCACCACAAAAGCCAGTTGCCCGTGAGTCAAAATCCCCGCCTTGGGTTTGCCTGTCGTGCCAGAGGTGTAAAAAAACCAGGCGGGGTCGTTTTCTTGGACGGTGGCTTCATCGAACGCTTGGCCCAAGTGAGCACTGACCATTGGTTCATAAGCGTGTTCGCCCGCACGTGGCTCACCAATCGAAACCACATGCTTTAAGTTCGGACTCGCGGCACTTACCGCATCCACATGAGCGGCAAATATGTCTTCATAAACCATGACTGAAGCGCCGCTGCTTTGGCCCAAGTAGGCCACCTCATCGGGCGTTAACCGAAAATTAGTCGGGACCCACACGCAACCCATACGAAAACACACCCAACCGAGTTCAAACGTTTGAAGGCTGTTGCGAGACTGGGTCAAGATTCGATCGCCCGGACGCACACCGAGCGCTGTCAAAGCCAAACTCATGGCATCAACCCGCGCGTTGATTTGCTGCCAAGTCCAGAGCTGATCGCGGTGAATCAAACCTGGCAAATCAGGATGCAGTCGGGCTGTCTGAGCCAATAACTGGCTCAGGTTCATCACTTGGGCGGCATGCATCTTAGACCGCCTGTAAAAGACTCAAGTAGTTTGCCACCGAGGCACCCCCCATGTTGAACACCGCACCTCGGTCGGCTTTGGGTAGCTGCATGTCACCCGCGAGTCCTGTCACCTGCATGGCGGCCATGACGTGCATCGAGACACCCGTGGCACCGATCGGATGGCCCTTGGATTTCAAGCCGCCCGAACGATTCACGGGCAACCGGCCATCTGCCGCTGTCACGCCCTCTAAGGCCACTCGCCCGCCTTGGCCGTCATCGGCCAAGCCCATGGCTTCATATTCAAGCAGTTCAGCAATCGTGAAGCAGTCGTGGGTTTCAACAAAGTTCAAATCATTCAAACTCAAACCGGATTCAGCCAAACCTTTTTTCCAGGCCAAGGCCGCCCCTTCAAAACGGGTGGGGTCACGACGGCTTAACGGCAGCCATTCGTTCACATGGGAACGGGCCAACCACTGCACCGCAGGCACTTGGGCCTGAGATGATCGCTCGGTTGAAATCACCATAGCGGCGGCGCCGTCCGAAACCAAAGAGCAATCCGAGCGCTTTAGAGGTCCGGCTACCACCGGGTTCTTATCTGACACTTGCCGGCAGAAATCAAACCCCAAATCACGACGCAAATGCGCGTAGGGGTTATCCATCCCATTGCGATGATTCTTGGCAGCAATCGTGGCCAAGGCATCTGACTGATCACCATGCTTTTCAAAGTAAGCCTTGGCGATTTCGCCGAACACCCCAGCGAACCCACCCGGAATACCAGCCTCTTCTTTGACATACGAGCACTTCAACAAAATCTCACCAATCTGCGCATTTGGCAAGGTGTTCATCTTTTCATAGCCAACCACCAGTACATTCTTCATGCGACCGGCAGCGACCGCATCGAGTGCCGTCCAGATCGCAGCCGAACCTGTGGCACACGCGTTCTCTAGCCGCACCGCTGGCACATGGCGCAATGCTGGGATCGCCACCCCAACCATGGCGCCTGCAAAATCCTGCTGCACGAAGCCACCGTTAAATGTCCCCACAAAAATCCCGTCAATCGCCTCAGGCTCCAGACCTGCCGACGCAATGGCTGCCATTGCCGACTCAGCAATCAAGGCCTCAATATCAACGTTGTCTTGCTTGCCAAACTGGGTGTGTCCCCAACCCACAATCATCGGTGTTTTCATGTTGTCTCTCAGTTGTTAGTCTTGGCCGATTCAACCAAGGTTTGACAGCTGCCTTGGCGTAACCGTCATCTCGTTATCTCGTCGTCCCTATCTTAGCCCTTTTGACTGCCCTGTTTCCATCGCCGTGGTGTGGCACAACACTTGAAACCGCACTGACTCAAAAGACAACCACTGAGATAGCACCATAGAAAGGCAACAAGCCTTAATAGTGATAACGGCCTTGTAAAAACTCAACGCGATCGACTTTGACCAAGTACACGCAGCGATGCTCTTGTGTCACACGCCTAGACCAGACGTTGGCCCCCAAATACTTTAAGGGTTCTGGTTTGCCAATCCCATCAAAAGGTTGCTTTAATATCGCGCGCACCAATTGCAAAAGCCTTTTTGCGGTCTGCCCTTTAGCGCTTCGCTTATCTGTCTGAACCCAAAATTGAAGATCCTCTGTTTAGCGACAATTAGCCCGTCTGAATGACGTTTCGGCGCCCGTGCTTTGCCTTAATGGCTTACAACACGTCAGTTGATGATGTAGACCGGTAAACAGTCATACCCTCACCAGAGGCCAACAACCAAAAGCGAGGGGACCTTTAGGGGCACAACACATGAGTAAACGCTTGGCTATTCGGCTCTAAAGCCGATGCAAGCCACTCAATAAAGCACTTGCCCAACTCTTTTGATGTGGTTCAGAAGCACTGGATTTTGTATACCATCAAAAAAAGACAGATCGATAGTGTAGATAAGATTCAAACGTTCGAGGTGTTCTCGGATTTCAGCCAGCAATGTTGTTGTTGCTTCAGTGCCAGCTTTCAACACGATCGCAAGATCAATATCTGAACCGGGACGCCAGTTACCCATTGCTCGCGACCCATAAATCAATACCGAGTCAATCTGCTGGAATGATTCAAATACATGAATGAGCGCATCCAACACTTCAGCCTTTAATCCAAACTTCAAATTATCCGAAGTGTTCATCGTTTCACTTTAAATCACGGGGTCTTGATTATTAACACTCGGGGGAAGCAACTCATGCATACGCCGATCAAAAGCAACAAAAGCGGAGGTGTAGCTTTTGGTTACCTTGATGAACTCTTCAAGAAGAATTGCCTTATCGTAGGTGTGTACGGTTCGATTGCGGCTTTCAATCATATCCATCCAGACTTGACCATCCCCTTGAAGAAGTCCAATCAAAAAGGCTTGCTTTGATGCTGACCTAGAACCAGTGATGTTTTGATGACCTTCATAAATAAGATAGTCCTTCATCAACTTCCAAGCCAGTTCATGAGTGAACTCAAAGCGCTGCAAAACGCCTTCTTTTACGATGCTAGGCGCGGTCTCATCATACAAATCAACGGCTTCTTTGAGAAGAGACAAAGCGTTATGGTAATTTGAGAATCGTTGAACCCAGCGGATATCCACCATACTTAACAACCTTCAAAAGTGTTTGGCCCGAAACGAACGGGACCCAAATTCATACTATCGATACAAAGAACCCTCGGCGCCAAACAACCAACAGCACACTTGATTAACTGAAAACTTAGGACAGCAGGCACGCCCAATGGAATCGGGCGCTGTTGTCTTGCCATGCTGCCTTATTGAACCAAAACCGAAAGCCCTACTTCTTTCTCGTCGGCGGCAAATCGGTGCAATGACCATCAGCGGCTTCGGCAGCCAAACCAATTGACTCACCGAGCGTCGGATGCGGATGGATGGTTTTACCAATATCGACCGAGTCAGCACCCATCTCAATGGCCAGAGCCACTTCACCGATCAAGTCGCCCGCGTTGGTCCCAACAATGCCACCGCCAACAATTCGACCAGTGCTCTCATCAAACAATAACTTGGTAAACCCTTCATCGCGACCGTTGGCAATTGCCCGACCCAAGGCTTGCCAAGGCATCATGCCCTTCTTGATTTTGAGGCCCTCTTTTTTGGCCTCTTCCTCGGTCAGGCCAACCCATGCAATTTCAGGGTCGGTGTACGCGACCGACGGAATCACCCGCGCATCGAAGTAACTCTTTTCACCGAAAGCAGCTTCAGCAGCCACATGACCCTCATGCACAGCCTTGTGTGCCAACATCGGTTGGCCCACCAAGTCGCCAATCGCAAAGATATGTGGCACATTGGTGCGCATTTGATTATCCACCTCAATGAAGCCACGATCAGTCACCGTCACCCCCGCCTTGTCAGCACCAATGCGCTTGCCATTGGGTGCGCGGCCGACCGCTTGCAATACCAAGTCATAGACCTGAGGCTTTTCCGGGGCGCCCTCACCTTCAAACGTCACATGAATGCCATCTTTTTTGGCCTCAGCACCAACAGTCTTGGTTTTGAGCATCAAATTGTCAAAACGATGCTCGTTTTTCTTGAGCCAAACCTTGACCAAATCGCGATCGGCCCCAGGCATCAAGCCATCAAGCATCTCCACCACATCAAGGCGCGCGCCCAAGGCCGAATAAACCGTGCCCATTTCCAAACCAATAATGCCGCCACCGACAATCAACATGCGCTTGGGGATTTTTTTCAACAACAATGCACCAGTTGAATCAACCACCCGTGGGTCATCTGGCATAAACGGCAGCTTCACCGGTTGGCTACCGGCAGCAATGATGGCTTGCCCAAACCCAATGGATTCCGACCCCGATTGAAGTTTCACTTCAATCGTGTTCGGCCCGGTAAACGACGCCTCACCGTGCACCACCCGAACTTTACGGGCCTTGGCCATTCCAGCCAAACCACCCGTCAACTTACCAATCACACCATCTTTAAAAGCACGCAACTTGTCCAAATCGATCTTCGGCGCACCAAACGTGATCCCATGCGAAGCCATCGCCTGCGCCTCCTCCATCACTGCTGCCGTATGCAACAGCGCCTTTGAAGGGATACAACCCACATTCAAACAAACCCCACCGAGCGTTGGGTAACGTTCAATCAAAATCACTTCCATACCCAAGTCAGCCGCGCGAAACGCCGCCGAATAGCCACCAGGGCCAGCACCCAACACCACCAACGGGCTTGAAGGAACAACAGCAGGGGTTGTTTCATGGCTCGGTGCTGCACTTGACGACGCGCTAACCGCGCGAGTCTCAGGCGGGGTGGCTTGTGCCGCTTGTTTCGCTTCTGCCGCCTGAACCTCTTTTGGCTCAACTGCTTTTTGCGCATCGGCTGGCGCAGCAGCAATGGCACCGGCTGCCGCCTCAACCTGCAACAAGGCCGTGCCTTGGTTGATCTTGTCACCGACTTTAACCAACACTTTCTTAACGACCCCGCCCTCAGAGGCAGGAATTTCCATCGATGCCTTGTCAGACTCAACCGTGACCAAGCTATCTTCCGCACTGATCGTGTCGCCAACCTTAACCAACACCTCAATGACTTCAACGTCCTTGAAGTCACCGATATCAGGGACCAGAATATCTTTTAGACTCATACGGCCCCCTTACAGAATGATTCGACGGAAGTCCGCCAACAAGGCGCCCAAATAGGCATTAAACCGAGCCGCCGAAGCACCATCAATCACGCGATGATCATAAGACAACGACAATGGCAAAGTCAGTCTGGGCACAAACGCCTTTCCATCCCAAACGGGCTTTTGATAAGACTTTGACACACCCAAAATCGCCACTTCAGGTGCGTTAATGATGGGTGTGAAATGCGTACCACCAATGCCACCAAGCGACGAAATCGAAAGGCAACCGCCCTGCATCTGCGTGGGCGATAACTTACCTTCGCGAGCCAGTTTGGCCATGGCTGAGGTCTCTTGTGCGAGTTCAATCACACCTTTCTTGTCCGCGTCAGTAATTACTGGCACGACTAACCCATTGGGTGTATCGGCCGCAAAGCCAATGTTGTAGTACTGCTTGAGCACCAAACTATCGCCGTCGAGCGAGGCGTTGAACTCGGGGTATTTTTTCAAGGCCGCGACCACCGCCTTCATCAAAAACGCCAGCATCGTGACTTTGACACCTGACTTCTCGTTTTCTTTGTTGAGTTGAACGCGCAACGCTTCCAATTCGGTGATATCGGCTTCATCATTGTTCGTCACATGAGGAATCATCACCCAGTTGCGGTGCAAATTCGCACCGGATAACTTCTTAATGCGCGATAGCGGCTTGCTCTGAACCGGTCCAAACTTCGCAAAATCCACCTTAGGCCATGCCAAAAGGTCAAGAACCACACCGGTGCCGCCAGAGGCCGAAGCCGCTGAACCAACCTCGCCGTGCAATGCTGCTTTCACAAATCCTTGCACGTCTTCTTGAGAAATTCGCCCCTTGGGTCCCGTACCCATCACACGCGTTAGGTTCACACCCAACTCACGTGCAAACTTACGCACTGAAGGTGAAGCGTGTGGCAACTGACCTGTTGCAGTACTAACCTCAATGGCTGGCGCAGGTGGTGTGCTTGCCCGCGCAGCGGTTGTATCTGATGCGGTGGTTGGCGTTGGCGCAGACGTTGGGGCAGGTGTTGGGGTTGGTGCAGGCGTAGGCTTAACCTCGGCCTCAGCTACTGGCGCCACAACACTTTGCGCTTTCGACTCAGCAGCTGGCGCACCAGGCTTTACGTGCAAGAGCACATCACCCTTGTTGATCTTGTCACCCACTTTGACATCAATTTTGGTGATCACGCCACCAGAAGTGGCTGGGATTTCCATCGATGCCTTATCAGACTCAACGGTGATTAAGCTGTCTTCGGCACTGATTGTGTCACCGACTTTAACCAGCACTTCAATAACTTCAACATCTTTGAAATCACCGATATCCGGCACGGCAATGGCGGTCAGGTCACTCATGTCTCATCTCCTCACTCGCGCGTCAGTTAAGCGTACGCCGGGTTAACTTTATTGGGATTGATTTTGTACTGGGCAATTGCCTTAGCCGGTACATCCGCTGATAGCTTGCCTTCTTTTACCAAGGCATTCAAGGTCGCCAACACCACAAAGTGGCGGTCGACTTCAAAGTGCTCACGCAGCTTGGCGCGGAAATCCGATCGTCCAAAGCCGTCAGTACCCAACACCTTGTAATGACGCCCCTCTGGCATGTAGGGCCTAATTTGATCAGCAAAGATCTTCATATAGTCAGTCGAGGCCACAATTGGCCCTTCCGTGTCCGCCAACTGCTGAGTCACGAACGGTACCTTTGCCTTCTCTGTGGGGTGCAGCATGTTAAAGCGCTCGCAGTCCATACCGTCACGGCGCAACTCAGTCAAACTCGTGGCACTCCAAACATCGGCTTGGACGTCCCAGTCGTTTTCTAGCAACTCAGCGGCTGCCAAGACCTCGCGCAAAATGGTGCCAGATCCCATAAGCTGCGCACGCAAAACTGATTTGGCCCGCGGCTTGCTTGAGGCGCGAATCTTGTAAAGACCCTTCAGAATAGCCGCCTCATCACCCTTTTTAAGGCCAGGCTGAGCGTAGTTCTCGTTCATCAAGGTGATGTAGTAGTACACATTCTCTTGATCTTCAACCATGCGCTTCAAACCGTGCTGAACAATCACGGCCACCTCGTGCGCAAAAGTGGGATCATAGGACACGCAGTTGGGAATGGTTGAGGCCAACAAATGACTGTGGCCATCTTCGTGCTGCAACCCTTCACCATTGAGAGTGGTTCGACCGGCAGTACCACCAAGCAAGAATCCACGAGCCTGCATGTCACCAGCAGCCCAGGCCAAATCACCAATCCGCTGAAATCCGAACATGGAGTAATAAATGAAGAACGGAATCATGATTCGGTTATTCGTAGAATACGACGTTGCCGCCGCAATCCAAGAGCTAAAAGCCCCTGCCTCATTGATGCCCTCTTGTAAAAGCTGACCGTCGGCTGACTCTTTGTAGTACATCACTTGGTCTTTATCGACTGGCGTGTACTTTTGACCTTCAGGCGCGTAAATACCAATCTGCCGGAACAAACCTTCCATTCCAAAGGTGCGTGACTCATCCGCCAAAATCGGTACCACTCGTGGACCGATTTCCTTATCGCGCAGAATCTGGTTCAAACCACGAACAAACGCCTGAGTCGTCGAAATCTCACGGCCTTCGGCCGTGGGGTCCAAGATCGGTCGAAACACTTCAAGCAACGGCGCTTTCAGGCTTTCATCAGCCTTGGTGCGACGTTTGGGCAAGTAACCACCCAAGGCTTTGCGTTTCTCGTGGAGATAAAGCATTTCAGGGGAGTCTTCGGCTGGCTTAAAGTAAGGAATGGCCGCCAACTGATCGTCAGGCACAGGAATATTGAAGCGATCTCGAAACTCGCGAATCGAGTCTAGATCGAGTTTTTTCTGTTGGTGTGCTGGGTTTTTGCCTTGGGCGGCGTGGCCCAAGCCGTAGCCTTTAATGGTCTTAGCCAAAATGACTGTTGGCTGGCCGGGGTGCTTGGTCGCCGCGTCAAAGGCCGCAAACACCTTGTGTGGGTCGTGGCCACCGCGATTCAGCCGCCAAATGTCTTCGTCACTCATGCGAGAGACCATCTCTAATAACTTGGGATGCTTGCCAAAGAAGTGCTCGCGCACGAATTTACCGTCATTGGCTTTGAATGCTTGGTATTCGCCATCGACGGCATCCTCCATGACCTTTCGCAAAATCCCCTCTTTGTCGCTGGCCAATAGTGGATCCCAGTAACCACCCCAAATGAGCTTAATCACATTCCAGCCGCTACCGCGGAAGTCACCCTCAAGTTCCTGGATGATTTTGCCGTTGCCGCGCACCGGCCCATCCAAGCGTTGCAAGTTGCAATTGATCACAAAGACCAAGTTATCCAGTTTTTCTCGGGCTGCCAAACTGATCGCACCCAATGACTCGGGCTCATCCATTTCGCCATCACCACAAAACACCCAAACCTTACGCTTACTGGTGTCGGCAATGCCACGCGCATGCAAGTACTTCAAAAACCGCGCCTGATAAATCGCCATCAGTGGGCCCAAGCCCATCGACACGGTTGGGAACTGCCAGAACTCTGGCATTAACTTGGGATGCGGGTAGGAGGAAAGACCCTTGCCATCGACTTCTTGACGGAAGTTATCCAATTGGTCTTCTGTCAGGCGTCCTTCTAAATAGGCGCGACCATAGACACCGGGCGATGAGTGGCCTTGGAAGTACACCAAGTCACCACCGTGCTCTGGCGTGTCGGCGTGCCAAAAATGGTTTTGTCCGCAACCAATCATGGTGGCAAGTGACGCAAAGGAGGCAATGTGCCCACCGAGATCCCCACCATCGGGCGGATTATGCTTGTTGGCTTTGACCACCATCGCCATCGCGTTCCAGCGAATGTAGCTACGGATCTTGGCCTCGAGCTCTAAATCACCAGGGTGAGCGGGCTCAAGTCCTGCAGGAATCGTATTTTGATAGGCGGTGTTGGCTGAATACGGGAGATCTGTGCCTGAACGGCGCGCCAAATCAATCAACCGCTCAAGTAAGAAATGCGCACGCTCTGGCCCTTCCCGGTCCAACACAGCGGCTAGCGCATCCATCCACTCTTGTGTTTCAAGCGAGTCTGGGTCGTTGGCAGCATCAAATGCCATTGCAGAATTGGCCATTGCTATCTCCTCTGTTGTCACGCTATCCGCCATCCAAAGGCATCGAGCGCAAATCTGTGTTTAAGGCATTCTATGAGCAGTCTCAAATCACGGCAACAATATTTTCATCATTTGAATGCACTTTTCACATCATGAAAAAAAGAACACCAAATAAATACCCCTTGCGGGTGTCATTTGTCATTCCAGCGCCCCGAAAAGGATGATTCGCCTGTGTCGAGTCAGAACGGCGTAAAATAAAAAAATATTTCTAAGAGATGTCAACGGCCGATGCGACCCCCACAAAAATCGGTAATTTCTACCCCCTTTCAAGAACACGCCCATCTTCGACGACGGCGTTGGTATTGGCTAGCGCCCGTCATGGTTCTGGCCCTTTATGCGCTGGTGATGGGGGCTTTCTTCTGGTTGCAGCAAATACGCGAAGATAGCGTCATGTTTGTCACCATCGATCAAGAGATGCGCCAGCAACAACTGCTCTGGGTGGTGATTGCGCTGTCAGTGGTCATTGTCATCGCACTTCTTGCGCTTTGGCGATACACCAAACACCGTACCCAAACCGAAGCGGCTTTGGTGGCTGAAACCGCCTTTCGGCGCGCCATGGAAAATTCCATGTCGACTGGTATGCGCGTGCTTGATCTTGAAGGTCGAATCGCTTACGTGAATCCAGCCTTCTGTCGCATGATTGGTTGGAACGAGGCTGATTTGATTGGCCGCAGACCCCCCTTCCCTTACTGGGTGCCTGGACAGCACGACTCGCATCAGCAGACCCTCGACGCAGTGCTTTCTGGCAAGACACCCAGTAGCGGTATTGAATTAGAAGCACAACGACGTGACGGGTCACGTTTCACCGCTCGAATGTATGTCTCACCACTTTTGGCGCCAAACGGCAGTCAAATCGGTTGGATGAGCTCGATGACCGATATCACTGAGCCACGCCGCATTCGTGAAGCGCTGACCGCGGCGCATGAGCGCTTCATGACAGTGTTAGAAAGTTTGGACGATGCCATTTCAGTGACCGCTGATACCGCTGACGGTATGGAACTGTTGTTTGCCAACCGCACGTATCGGAGTCTTTTTGGTGCTCAAAGCAATGGGCATCAAGAACTGTTGGCCGGTCGACGTGGTCGTTACAGCGACGAGTCAGTCGAGATTTACTCCCCACACGTTGAGCGCTGGTTCGAAGTACAACATCGAACGTTGGCCTGGACCGATGGCCGGCGCGTGCGCATGCAAGTCGCCCGCGACATCACCGATCGACGTCGTCACGAAGAAGCCTCACAACTTCAACAAGAGAAAATTCAGCTCACCAGCCGCTTAACCACCATGGGTGAAATGGCATCCTCATTGGCTCACGAACTCAACCAACCACTAACGGCTATTAGTAACTACAGCATGGGGGCCGTGGCCATGGTCAAGGCCGGACAAATCGACCCCGAGCGCCTACTGCCCGCCCTAGAAAAGGCAGCGGCTCAAGCCCAACGTGCTGGCAAAATCATCAGTCGAATTCGTGACTTTGTTAAACGCAGCGAACCGCAACGACAATCAGTCGATATCCACGTCATCATAGAAAACGCCATGAGCTTGGCAGAGATCGACGCACGCAAACGTGGCATCGAAATTCAACACGAGCCACGTGAAAACCTGCCTTCCGTTCTTGCAGACCCCATTTTGATTGAACAGGTTTTACTAAACTTGATTAAGAATGGCATCGAAGCCATGGATAAAAGTGAGCAGCGCGTTCTTAAAGTCAATGTCTGCCAGCAACAAAACACCATGGAAGTTGCCGTTATTGACTCAGGCCATGGGGTAACCGACCCCGACCGACTGTTTGAACCATTTTTCAGCACAAAATCAGAAGGCTTGGGCATGGGTTTGAATATCTGTCGTACCATTATTGAGTCGCATCACGGTCAGCTCTTGGCCTCGGACAACCCTGAAGGCGGCACAACTTTCAGGTTCACGCTACCATGTGCATCGATAGACGCTCAAATCAGAGCCTCAGAAACTGCCCAAGCGAATAAAACCAACGAGGAGTCCCACGCATGAACCTGCCGACCACTGCCAGCACCGTTTACATCGTCGATGATGATGAAGCCGTGCGGGACTCGCTGCGCTGGCTGCTCGAAGCCAATACCTATCGTGTGAAAGCCTTTGCCAGTGCTGAAGCGTTTCTGTCCGAATACCGTGAAGACCAGCCTGGTGTTTTGATTGTTGACGTCCGGATGCCAGGCATGAGCGGATTGCAGCTGCAAGAAGAGCTTATCAATCGAAAATCACTCATGCCAGTGGTTTTTATCACGGGACACGGCGACGTACCCATGGCCGTGAACACCATGAAAAAAGGCGCCGTCGACTTTTTAGAAAAACCATTTAACGAAACCGACTTGCGAGAAATTGTCTCTCGAATGTTCGAGCAAGCCAACGAAAACTTACAAAAATTTACCGCCCGGCGCGAGCATGAAGCCATGCTGGGACGATTGACCGCCCGTGAACAACAAGTTCTTGAGCGTATCGTGGCTGGCCGCTTGAACAAGCAAATCGCCGACGATCTGGGCATTAGTATCAAAACGGTTGAGGCTCATCGCGCCAACATCATGGAAAAACTTCAGGTCACGACTGTGGCCGATCTCATGAAAGTTGCCCTCGCGACTGAGCCCGCCAAATGACCCAGGCAGTAAACGCAGTCATCATCGATGGTAAACAACTCGCCGCTCAAATCCGCGAGCAAGTCAGAGCCCAAGCGCTCACCCTCGCCGACCGAGGCGTCAAACCCGGCTTGGCGGTGATTTTGGTGGGCGAAGACCCCGCATCCGCGGTTTACGTCAAGAACAAAGTCACGGCTTGCGAACAAGCCGGGTTTCATTCTGAGCTGCAACGCTACCCAGCCACACTCACCGAAGCCGAGTTGCTCAAGCACATTCACGCACTGAACGCCAACCCAAAAATTCACGGCATCTTGGTGCAATTGCCTTTGCCCAAACACATCGACGCTCACAAAGTGATCGAAACCATTGCAGCAGAAAAAGACGTTGATGGGTTTCATATCAGCAATGCCGGTCTACTCATGACAGGTAACCCGCTGTTTCGTCCTTGCACCCCCTACGGCGTCATGAAAATGCTCGAAGCCCACAAGGTCTCACCTTGGGGTGCACACGCCTGCATCGTGGGTGCCAGCAACATCGTGGGAAAGCCCATGGCCATGCTTCTTCTAGCCGCAGGCGCCACGGTCACGATCTGCAATTCAAAAACCCGAGATCTCGCCCACCACACCCGTCATGCTGACATATTGGTGGTTGCCACCGGAAAAGCCAACATGATCACCGGCGACATGATCAAACCTGGCGCCACCGTCATTGACGTCGGTATCAACCGTATGCCCGACGGCAAACTGTGTGGGGATGTCGACTTCGAGTCCGCCAAAACCGTGGCCAGCGCCATCACCCCCGTGCCTGGCGGTGTCGGCCCCATGACCATTGCCATGCTGCTGGTCAACACCCTAGAGGCCGCCGAGCGCTCGCTGTCGCTCTAAACCGCTGTTGTTCTAAAAAATTGATCGCAGCGAATATATCAATTACACACAAAAAGAGCGAGCGCCGCGTCTTGCCGCTTGACCGAAAACACGCCCGGCGCTCATTCATGAGCAACGATTGGCGCAGGACGGTCCAAACAGTCAGTAAAGCAACAACCCACCAACCAACCAACCCAACAATCAAACCACCAAGTCAACAAATAACGACATAACCGTTTTTTTATGTCGACTTAAAATATTCCTTCGGCAGCTCACACACCACCTGACACCGCCATACGCGTCGATGAAACGCACCGCTATCCTTAAAACACTATCAGCGCAAGACCGTGCTTGACGTCATGTTTTTACCTTTCACGAATTGGCCAATTTACTCTACGCGACTGACGAAATCCCCGCGCTCAAAGCCACCCTCCAGCGCATGACGCGCGATGGCTTGCGATGGCTTGCGATGGCTTGCTCATCCGGGGCTCGAAAAGAATTTACGTCTATGCCCTGTCCAAGCACCTGGGGCCCAACACCATTGAGTTGGTGGCCAAACAAATGCGTCGCGGCGAATACAACGACATCTCACTCGAATCGGCTCTATCGGCCTATGGGCTCATTTCACAGATTCCCATCGATCGTCTGACCATCATGACCACTGGCCGGTCTGGCGAATACCGCACGCCCTTTGGCGTCATAGCGTTTACCCACACCAAACGATCACTCAAGGTGTTGCTAGACAGCATGATTCATGGCGATCGCTGGCGGCGCTAGTCAATCAAAGCACTAAGACGACCAAGCGCGTCATCGACAACGACAGACGAGACCCGTTCAATTTTTCTGGCCTTCCTGGTCACCAAATCCAGCATCCGAATCTTGTTCACAAGCACCACGCCCTGAGTTTTGCTGCCGCTGCCAGATAACGTCACCGCAAAGCCAGCATATCTAGAAAAGTCTCCGCCCTGAGTGATAGGCGCCACCAACACATCACCGAGCTTATTAAATGCCTTGGTCGTTAACACGAGTACTGGTCGAGTACCCTTTTGCTCATGTCCTTGTGCTGGGTCGAGTGGGACGCAAACAATATCGCCTCGATCAAAAACTGCCATCACCAAACCTCTTGCCCAACAGGCTTAGCCGAATCCCACAATGCCAGATCCGCAGGCATAGGTGCTTTAGGATCGCATTGAGCGATCATCTCAGCGACATTGAACTTGGGCTTGCGCGCAAGAATAATCGCATTTTGTTCGGTTTTCTCGAGCGTCATGGCTTGCCCCGCTGACAACCCTAAATCACGCAAAACCGTCGGTGGCAAGACAACGACAGTACTGTTTCCATACTTTCTGAGCACAACTTCCATGACAACCTCAATCAGGAAAATTCAATTGTTCCTATTATAACCAACAAACCAGTTGTTCAACAATGCTTTACGCCAACATACCACCATATGGCGCCTCCTCCTTTCTAAACCCGCGTTACAGGATGCTGAAAAGGGCGATGTTCAAAGCAAGTTGTGCGCCAATAAAACCGAGTAAAAAGAGGCTGCCACGCAGGCTAACGCTAGGATGCCACCCAGGATCTGACTCACTCAGGTCGACAGCACCTCATAAACGCCTCCTAATAACATGACATCCCAAAGCTAGACCCGCAAGGGCACCGAAACTCAGCTGCTGTGCCAACAACACAGCACTCATTTGCGCACAATTGATGACGAGCTTTGAAAAAGCAAGGCAATCATTCGACTGAAGCAAGTGATTCAATCAAGGCGTTTCTCCTACGGCCAGAGCAGGGATGACGGTAAAGCGCGCGACAGTCATGTCGTCTATGTGCGGATGAAGCGAGTCACCGAACAACCCCAAATATAGGGGCCAGCGGTAGATCGCCGCTCGATCTGGATGAGAGACTCACGAGCCGCTTGCTGCTGCCCATTGACTAATGGCCGAGTCTTTTTTTATCCGCCAAATGGAAAAATCCCACTGACACCATCGGTTTCAACGCGGTGCGGTGCGGTGCGGTGCAGTGCGGTGCGGTCCACCTACTTAACCGAAAACCCATCACTTCCCCCAAAAATCAGAGGGGTCATGACTCGCCAGCCAAAAAAGATCATTACACTTTCGGTATACGAGTCTATAAAGCCAGTCACACAAGCAAATCACTCAAGCAAAGCGCCAACACCATGCAAACCACACAAACAACTGCCACCTCACCTACCACCAACTTGGCTGACAACTTAGCTGACAACCCACTGATGGTGCCGATCAGCGATTTGATCGACTACTCGGCCATCAAACCGGCACACGTCGCGCCAGCCATTGAGGCATTGCTCAAATCCGCCCGGCAAGCCATTGATGCCGCTGCAGAGCCGAGCCTGCCACCGATCTGGGAAGAGGTAGTGACACCACTCGATGATGCCAACGAACCGCTGTGGCGCGCGTGGTCAGCGGTTGGCCACTTAAAGTCCATCGTCAACACCCCAGAATTGCGTCAAGCCTATAACGATATGCTGGGGCCGGTGAGCGAATACGCCACCTGGGTTGGATTGCATGAAGGGCTATTCAGGCAATACAAGCGACTGCAAGCTTGCGCAGACTTTCTGTCATGGCCAGCAGTGCGCCAGCGAGTGATTGAGCTGGCGATTCGGGATTTTCGGTTAAGCGGGGTTGAGTTAGAAGGCGAAGACCGCATTCACTTTGCAGAAAACGCTGAGCGCCAATCGCAAGTCTCACAAAAGTTCTCAGAGAACGTCCTTGACGCCAACGACGCTTGGTCGCAAACCATTGACGACCTTAGCGCCTTGGACGGCATCCCCAAAGACGCCATCGAAGCGTTCAAAGCCGCCGCCCAAGACGACCCAAACATCGACACCTCCCAAGGTGACCGTTACAAAATCACGCTCAAGATGCCAAGCTATCTGCCAGTGATGCAATACGGCACCAATCGGCCCCTGCGCCACCAACTTTACAAAGCCTACGCAACACTGGCCTCTGATCAAGGCGAACCCAGCTACGACAACTCGGCCTTGATTGAAGAGTCCTTGGCGCTGCGCGCCCAGAACGCCAAGTTACTGGGCTTTAACCACTTTGCCGCCCTGCAGCTAGAAACCCGTATGGCCGACACCGCCGATCAAGTCTTGGATTTCTTGCGTGAACTCGCCGCCCGTGCCTTGCCTTACGCCCACCGCGACCTCGAAGAGCTCAAAACCTTCGCCAAAGAATCCCTACAACTAGAGCCACTTGAACCGTGGGATGTGGCCTTTGCCTCAGAAAAGCTGCGCCAAGCCAAGTACGCCTATTCAGAAGACGAGGTCAAACAATACTTCACCGAACCCAAGGTGGTGCAAGGCCTGTTTGACTTAGTCAGTCACCTGTTCTCAGTGACCTTGACCGATATCGAAATGGCCACTTGGCATGAAGACGTGCGCGCGGCCAAGGTGCAAGACAAAAGTGGCGAACTCATCGGCTATCTCATCATTGACCTCTATGCCCGCAGCGGCAAACAAGGCGGTGCTTGGGTCGGCAGTGAACGCAATCGCCGCAAAACCCAATCTCACTTAAGCACCCCAGTGGTCTACCTGACGTGCAACTTCGCCAAAGGCCAGGGTGGCAAACCCGCTTTGTTAACCCATGACGACGTCATCACCCTCTTCCATGAGTCCGGTCACGCCCTGCATGCTCTGCTGTCAGACGTGGATGAGCCCGGCGCCAGTGCCTTTGCCGCGGTCGAATGGGATGCCATCGAACTGCCCTCGCAATTCATGGAAAACTTCTGCTGGGAATACGACGTCCTTAAAAACTTAAGTGCCCATGTTGACACCCAAGCACCTTTGCCAGAAGCGCTCTTCAAAAAACTAAAATCAGCCCGCAACTTCCAAAGCGGCATGCAGACCG
>Ga0209491_10002518_pt1 | contig 32483 bp, 28 predicted proteins | sample BON02_FD_187213 | JGI IMG/M metagenome (GOLD analysis project Ga0209491, IMG submission 187213) | Freshwater microbial communities from Lake Bonney liftoff mats and glacier meltwater in Antarctica - BON-02 (SPAdes) (version 2) | ecosystem: Environmental > Aquatic > Freshwater > Ice > Glacier... | reverse complement strand
GACATTAAAAAGAAGATTTTGTCAATTTGAACAGTTAAAACTGCTAAAAAACACCAAATCATAAACTTTTTTCAAATGAATTTAAAAAAAAAAAAACATGAAAAGTGAACTTTTTACTAAATTAGTCACTTACCGACCAGACACTAATTACGTATTTCCCAGAAATAACATTGTGGTTGCCAAGAAAGTTTGATTTACTTTAAGATTTTGTAAAACGATCCATTATTTTAATTGTTGCTAATCCATCTTGAAGTGTGCATGGATTTTTAGTTTCATTTAAAAAATAATTTACGGTTGATGAAATCATTGGTTCTTGAATGTGTTCTGGGTTTTTAAATTCAAATATTTCTTCTTTCTCTTTCGATTTTAAAAATACTTTTTCACCGTAAAAAGAAAATTTGATTGTTCCTTTTGTGCCATAAATAACACATTCGTCTTTTGTGTTTTCTTCGGCTACATTAAAATTCCAAATTCCTTGAAATTGAATTCCGTTTTTAAATTCTATAATTCCGTTTACAATATCATCTACTTTACTATCTTTTTGGGATGATGAAAATCCGATTGAACTGTTAACATCACCAAAATAATAGCGCATTAAATCTAATTGATGAGGCGCAAGGTCATGAAAATAACCACCACCAGAAACTTCAGGATTTGTTCTCCAATTGGTTTCTGTTTTTGCAATGATATTGTTTTTTTGAGATTGTAAAATTTCAATTTTCACATGAAGAGTTTTACCAATATATTTTTCATATAAAAGCAATTTTATTTTTTCAAAAGCAGGCAATTTTCTGCGATAATGCGCAACAACTAATTTATGTTCTGGTTTTGTAAATTGTTGTAATTCGATTGCTTCTTCCAAGTTCAAGGTCATCGGTTTTTCTAAATAAACAAATTTCCCAGCATTTAATGCTTGTTTTGCAAAAGCTAAATGTGTAAAAGGCGGCGTTGCAATATAAACTGCATTAATTTTTTCATTCGCTAAAAGATCATCAACAGAATCATACCAAATGGGAATGTTATGGCGTTCTGCAAAATCTTTTGCTTTGTCTCCATTTCTTCTCATTACAGCTAAAAGTGTAGAATTTTCTACCTTTTGAAACGCTGGTCCGCTTTTAACTTCTGCAACATCACCGCCAACCAATAATTCCCCAGTTAATCATTATTACTTATTTAAAATTAAAATAATTCTTCGCATTATAATAACAAATGTCACTCACAATTTTCCCTAAAAAAGCTTCATCGTTTGGTAATTCGCCATTTTCTACATCAGTTCCAATAATATTACACAAAATTCGTCTAAAATATTCATGTCTTGGAAACGATAAAAAACTACGAGAATCTGTCAACATTCCAACAAAACAGCTTAATAAACCCTGACTGGAAACCGTTTCAATTTGTTTTTCCATTCCGTCTTTCTGATCTAAAAACCACCACGCAGCACCAAACTGAACTTTACCTTTTATTGTTCCATCATTAAAATTCCCTGCCATTGTTGCGAAAACTTCATTATAAGACGGATTTAAATTATAAATTATTGTTTTTGTTAGCTGATTTGTACTTTCTAAAGTGTTTAAAAATCCGCTTAATGCTTTTGCTTGAGAGAAATCTCCAATAGAATCGAAACCAGTATCAGGACCCAATTGGTCTAGCAAACGTTTGTTGTTATTTCTGATTGCTCCCAAATGCAATTGTTGTGTCCACCCTTTTTTATGATATAGTTTCCCTAAAGCAATCATGGTTTTAGATTTGAAAAAAGCAACTTCATCCGCAGTTAAAACAGTGTTTGATTTTACTTTCTCAAAAAGTAAAGAAACATCGTGTTTTTCAGTTTCAAAATAATAGAGTTGCTCCAAACCGTGATCTGATAATCGGCAACCATTTTCATCAAAAAAATCAATTCTATTTTCAAGCGCATTCAATAAATCATGATAGGAATTTATCGAAATTCCGCTTGCTTTTTCTAATTTAGAAAGATATACATTGTATGATTTTGCATCTTCTACTGCAAAAGATTTATCAGGTCTAAAAGTTGGAAATGTTTTTACTTTCGTTGCATCTTTCTGAATTTCAATGTGATACTCCAAAGAATCGATTGGGTCATCAGTTGTACATAAAGATTCTACATTTCGCATTTTTAACAATCCGTTTGCAGAATGTGATTTTTGCTGCAACATTTTTGCTGTTTTCTCGTAGATTGCTTCCGCATTTTCTGAATTTAATATTTCATCAATTCCAAAATAACCTTTCAATTCTAAATGTGTCCAATGAAAAAGTGGATTTCTAATTGTAAACGGCGCAACTTCTGCCCATTTTAAAAATTTTTCTTTATCTGAAGCATTTCCAGAAATGTATTTTTCATTAATTCCGAAAGCACGCATTGCCCGCCATTTGTAGTGATCGCCATACAACCAGGCTTGCGTTATATTTTCAAATTGTTTGTTTTCTGCAATTTCTTGTGGTGATAAATGATTGTGATAATCGATTATTGGCAGTGATTTTGCGTAATTGTGATACATAATTTTTGCAAAATCGTTTTGGAGTAAAAAATCTTCTGTTAAAAAAGTTTTCATGATATTTTTTATATTTTTTTTGATGAATCCCTAATAATTAATTCGGCATCCAAAATAATTTTATTAAGAGATTGTTTAATTTCTTGTTGATTTTTGTAAGATAAAAAAAGTTCTGCAGCGCGTTTTCCTATTTCTGCACTATGTTGATTGATACTTGTTATTTTTGGTGTAACCATATCTGTAAAAGGCTCATTACCAAAACCAACCAAAGCAATCTCATTGGGTACGTTAATGTTGTTTTCATTCAAAATTTGCAGCGCTCCTAAAGCAGCATAATCACTTGCAACATAAACAGCATCTGGTCTGTTTTCTAAATTTAATAATTGCAACATTTTAGTTCTACCCTCTTCAATTGTTAAATTACTTTCTACCAGTAATTCTTCATGTAAAGTTAAATTGTGTTTTTTTAGCGCATCTACATAACCTCTAATTCTGTTGTTGAAAATACGTGTGTGTTTAAATCCTCCAATATGTGCAATTCTTTTGCATCCTTGTTCAACTAAATGATTTACAATAAGTTGGCTACTATCATAATCATCAATACCTATATAATCTACATTTAAATTATTTTCTCCACGATCAAATAAAATCAACGGAATTCCTTTCGATTTTATTTTTTCATAATATTCTAAATCAACCGTTTCATTTGCCATAGAAGCAATAATACCATCAACTTGTGTAAATAATAGCGCATCAATACTAGCACATTCTTTTTTGTAAGATTCGTTAGATTGTGTAATAATAATATTATATCCTTCTTTATTTAAAACTTCTTCAATATTCTGAATTACTGACGAAAAGAAATTACTATTGGTTCTTGGAATAATTACCCCAACTAAATTACTTTTCCCTTTTCGCAAAGCACTCGCTAAATGATTGGGTTGATAATTTAATTCTTCCGCTACTTGCCGAACTGCAATTTTTGTTTTTTCACTGATGCGAGAATCGTTATGCAACGCTTTAGAAACTGCTGCTGCAGAGATATTTAATTGATTTGCTATATCTTTTATAGTAGTTCTCTTTTTATTAATCAATTTTTTATATCTTTGTTTAAACGTTTAAGCAAATATAAATGCTTTTATCTTTTAAATCAAAACAAAAACATGTTTTGATTATTTTTGAAAGTATTGGTTAAACGATTAACCAAAACGAAATTTAATAACAAAATAACAAAAAATGGGTAAAGTAGTTACTTTCGGAGAAATCATGTTAAGATTAGCTCCACAAGGATTTTTAAGATTTTCACAAGCAAATAATTTTGATGTTGTTTACGGTGGAGGAGAATCCAACGTTGCAGTTTCATTAGCAAATTTTGGAGTAGATGTTGATTTTGTTACACGTTTACCAAAAAATGATATTGGAGAATGTGCCATGATGGAAATGCGTAAACGTGGTGTTGGCGTTAACAAAATTGTTTACGGTGGTGACAGATTAGGAATTTACTTTTTAGAAACTGGTGCAGTTTCTAGAGGAAGTAAAGTAGTTTATGACAGAGCACATTCATCAATCGCAGAAATTAAATCTGGAATGATAGATTGGGATGTTGTTTTTGACGGAGTTGAATGGTTTCATTGGACGGGAATTACGCCTGCAATTTCTAAAGGTGCAGCAGATGTGTGTTTAGAAGCAGTTAAAGCAGCGCGCGAAAAAGGAATTACAATCTCTACAGATTTGAATTATAGAGCAAAATTATGGACATTTTGTGATAATGCGCACAGAGAAAAAATAATGACTGAACTTACTTCTTATTGTGATATTGTTTTAGGAAACGAAGAAGATGCAGAAATGCACTTTGGAATTAAACCTTCTGGAGCAGCTGTACAAACGCATGGACATGACGTAAAAGCAGAAGCTTTTTTATCTGTTTGTCAACAAATGATGGGAAAATTCCCAAGAGCTAAAAAAGTAATTACCACGTTAAGAGGTTCAATTTCTGCTTCTCACAATACGTGGGCAGGCGTTTTATATGACGGAAAACAAATGCTACAAACGCCTCAATATCAAATTACAGATATTGTAGATAGAGTGGGTGGTGGAGATTCATTTATGGGAGGCTTAATTTACGGATTATTAAAATACCCAGAAGATGATCAAAATGCACTAGATTTTGCAGTTGCAGCTTCTTGTTTAAAACACACTATTAAAGGTGATGCAAATTTGGTAACTGTTTCTGAAGTTGAGAAATTAATGGGCGGAGACGCTTCTGGTAGAGTAGCTAGATAATAAGCCCCTCTTTAATTCTCCCCAAAGGGGAGAAAGTTGGGACGTTTATTTCTTATAAAAAAATATATTATTAACTAAAAACAAAAGTCCTTTCCTTCGGAAAGGATTTAGAAAAGGAAAATGGCAAATTATACAAGATTAGAAGTAGCACAAGTGATGAAAGAAACTGGAATGGTTCCTTTATTTTATCACAAAGATTTAGAAATTAGTAAAAAAGTAATCACTGCTTGTTACAAAGGTGGTGCACGACTTTTAGAATTTACAGCTCGTGGTGATTTTGCTCACGAAGTTTTTGGAGAATTGGTAAAATATGTAACTAAAGAATTACCAGGAATGGTAATGGGAGTAGGTTCTGTAACAGATGCAGCAGCAGCTTCAAGATACATGTCTTTAGGTGCGAATTTTATTGTGACACCAGTTTTACGTGAAGATATTGCACTAGTTTGTAATAGAAGAAAAGTATTATGGTCTCCAGGTTGTGGTACGTTAACAGAAATAGCTAGAGCAGAAGAATTAGGTTGTGAAATAGTTAAATTATTTCCTGGTGATATTTATGGTCCTGAATTCGTAAAAGGAATTAAAGGGCCTCAACCTTGGACAAGCATTATGCCAACAGGCGGCGTTTCTCCAAACAAAGAAAATTTAGAAGCATGGTTTTCTGCTGGTGTAACTTGCGTTGGAATGGGTTCTAAATTAATGATAAAAGATGGGGATGGAAACTTCGATTATGCAAAAATTGAAAGTGCAACCAAAAACGCATTAGAAATTATTAAAAATTTAAGAAAATAAAATGTTAACAGCTATTACTTTAAAACAATTGTCGAGTCTTTCAGGATTTTCTGTATCCACCGTTTCAAAAGCGTTGAATAATAGGAGTGATGTAAATGAATTGACAAAATTGAAAATTAAAGAAATAGCGAAGAGCGAAAACTATATTCCGAATAATTTTGCAAGAGCATTAAGAAATAGAAGAACTGGAACAATTGCCGTTGTGCTGCCGGAAATTAGCGAATCTTTTTGTAGCATTTTTTTGAGTGAAATTCAGCGGAAATCATTCAGAAAAGGATATAAGTTGATTCTCTTACAATCTTCAAATTGTGAAAAACAAGAAGAAGAATGTTTACAAGTTGTTACAGATGGCAGTGTAGATGGTGTTTTAATTTTATCATCTTCAGAAAATATTTCTTTAAAATCAGAGAATAAATCTTATTTAAAAGTGTATTATAAGGTTGATAAAAATGGTTATAATGAAATACAGATTCGTGAAAGAGCAGATTTCTATTTCAAAAAGTTATTGGAAAAAATTGATAAGAATTTAGCATAAAATGACAAACTTCAATTGAAAAGTTGGAGTTTTTTAGTTTAAAAGTTCTTTTTCTTCTTTAATTCTGAAGCAACGTTCTTTACCCAGAAAAAGCGGATTTCCATATTCTTCTGACCAAAATCCGTCTAAAATATCTTTAGAAATACATCTGTAAACAACAACACCTTTGTAAATAGTTCTGTCATTACCCAAATACTTAAAATTAATAACTAGAATATTATCTTTGAAAAAACCAGTTCCAACTTGTTCTTGATTTCCATTAATCAACCAATTTGCACTAATTTTATTATTTTCATCAAGTTTTAACGAAAGTTTTCCCTTATAGGAATTTTCAGAGTCATCTTGATTGCTTCCTATTATGGAGAAACTTCCAACTAAATCTTGAATTTTCATTTTATTAATTAATATCTTGGAAAGTAAAATTATATTTTGAAAAGTAAAATTAAATATTTTATTAGAAACATTGAATTATTATGAGAACTTTAAGACTATTATGAGACGTAAATTATTTTACTGTTCTTATTACTTGAACATACAAATTAAATAAATCAGCTGCTCGTAAATAGATTTATTAGTGAGATAGTTACTTTATTCATCATGTTTTGAGTTTTGCAACTCTAATTTATAATATTATCTAAGAAGCCGTTTTTATGGCTTCTTTTGAATCGGACTACAATTATTTTAAATCATTCTTGTCCGATAAAAGACTCAAGATTGCTTCGCTTTTAGAGCCAAGAACCAAGACTTGACCCTTACTATCTGACAAACAAACATAATTTGAAATAAAATTATCTACTTTATCTTTCTGAAATTATTTTCAAAAAAGCAAGGTGTCATTTAAAAAATTCGTAGAATCCTTTATTTTAAAAGGGTTTATCAAACTAAAAATATTTTTAATCGGACACTAATTATTTTAAATATCTTTTATGTTAAAATATTTTATATTTCAATAAAGATTATAGTAAATTAAATCAGCGTAATTTCAGCAAGTATTAATAAGTCAGGCTCATGTAATGATAAAAGTGACATTGCTAATTTTATATAAAAATTAAAGTTAAATAGATTGAACGATGCCTATAAATATTAAAATAGATTTTATACTAAATACAATAGAGGCTATTCAAGATGTTTTTGTCAATATTAATTACCTAAAATGAAACTAAAAGTTGTTTTAACAATAAAATAAAGGCAGTAATTTAAAATTACTACCTTTATTTTTATTGATTCCTGTAATATTTATTCAGGATGTGACTGTTAAATATTAATTACAATGCTATAGATTGCCTTACACGCGCGCGCAATGAAGGTGAGTCTACTCTGTATCCATTAAACATATGATGTCTTACACTACCTACATATGCTGTCCACCAGTCACCGTATTCAACTAGGTTACCTCTACTATTTTTTACCTCTAAATTTCCTTGATCAGAACCATCTTGACCAATTAATCTAATACGATAATCAACCCGTGCATTACCAGAAGATACTTCAACTCTTTTATTCACAATTACAGGTTCCCATCCCGTTGCTTCTCCAAATGAAACAGGATTTCCAAGATTAGCCCATTCACTTTTATCACCTGTTTCATTATCTGTAGTATATTGAAACTGGTATTGAAGTTTTAGAGTGGTTGGAACCCCTGGAGTCTCATAAAGAATATTATAAAACTTTATCCAAGAGGTTTCACCTGTATTTTCTGTTGTTATTTTAGGGTATGGAGCTTCATTATCGATAATAATTGGAGCTTCATCAAAACTATGAATAATAACATTGTTCTTGCCCGATGGTAATTCTATATCACGGTCATAAACTAGAGATAAATTATCCACAGTTCCTTTATACAATTTAAGATTGGCTGTTCCAGGTTCGGTTGCAAAAAACTTACCCACTGCACCTCTTGGGATGTAACTGTTTGGAGGTAATACAGACGTTTCATTGGTCAATAACTGACCATTCAATTCAACCATATTGATATAATTTGCCGATCCACCACTAATTGGAACCATATAATGCAATTGGAATTGGGCTGTTGTTTCATCAGAAATTTGAGTAGTCTGGTACTCTACAACATGCTGTTCACAGGCTGCAATTAAAAAAGTGCCAACCAGAAAGAGTCCTATTTTAGTTATGTTTTTCATGTTTTTTATTTTTCTTAAGTTTAACATATTTTTATTGAGGTAAATCACCTGGATAAGCAAACCATGGGATTGATGTATGATAGTTTTCTGCAGTACCAGGAATTGGTTTTAGTTTTTCTAATGAAGGTAAATTCCACATGTATTCTGAATTATAACGTGGTCTTATTCGATAACTTGGAGAACCTTCATTTCTAATATTATAAGATCCTCTTCTTCCTTCAACTTGTGCTGGCTCTAAATAGAGTCCTTTATAAACTTTAGAAGGGTCTGAATCCCATTTTTGATCTAAAGAAGCTTGTATATATCCATTTCCATTGCTAGGAACTGCACCTGTGTAATCAATGTCGTAATTATATTTACGCATATCTACCCACGCTTCTGAAGCTCCCCAAGGATATAGAGCAACCCATTTCTGCATCATAATGTGTGACAACGAAAAGTCAGTTAATCCATTCACAAAAGGACCATTTAAATATTCTGAAGCAAGTCCATTAAAAGCCCCTGTTGTAATCTTGTCACCTCCAGTAGCACTTCCTTGATTACCTGTAAAAATATATCGTGCTGTTGTTTGCATGTCTGCTCTAATCCCTTCCTTAAAGGCATTAAATGCTTCTGGTTTTTGGTTCAATTTCCAATGAGCTTCCGCTAAACAAAATTTTATTTCAGCATAAGTTGTTAATATGTACGGTGCATCGTCTCTATATATCCAACGACCTGTTCCATCGTTTACCGTTCCTGAATATTGAGATGATAATGTTCTTCCATAGTAAGATGGAGCTTGTCCAATTGGTCCTGACGATCCAGTAAAACTTCCTCCATAATATTTATATGCTTTTATACTATCGGCAACATTTAAATCTTCATAAGTTGGATTGCTTGTCGTAGCTAACTTTACAGCAACTCTAGGATCATAATGTCCTTGTAGATTTACTAAAGTATCTGTAACGATCTGCTTTGCTGCCAGTTCGTATGGATAATAAGGATTACCAAATGAACTAATTTTATCACCTGTTGCTTGTTCATATTCGGGAACTGTACCTGTAAATACTTGCACTGCGTATTCGTGTTGAAAGTAACTGTAACTTATATTACTTCTAGCTGTTCCCCAAAAATTATTATAGCTACTGTAAGGTGCAGATTGTGAACCACCACCAATTTTTACTGTTGCATCATCGCTAGGACTTTGAAAAGATTTTCCTGCAGCTGTAATTAATTCTTGTGCGTAGGTGCTAGCAAAATCTGTTTTATTAGATAAAGAAGCTAAATTACGTACAATAACAGCATATGAAAATTTAATCCACATGTCTTTGTTTCCACCATAAATAAAATCATTATCACTTATTTTACTCCCATATGATTGGTCATCAGTTTTTTCTAGTAGTTCAATAGCTTGATAAGCCCATTCACGTACTTTTGCATAAACCTCTTTTTGATAATCGTAATCGTGTTGTAGCAAACCGGGAACAAACGCATCTTCTAAAGGTACTTCTCCATGAGTCTTTGTTAATAAATCCCAGCTAAAAGCTTTCATTGCCAAGCCAATACCTGCTAATGTCCAATCTTCTGCTTTTATAGATTGATTGATTAGATTTTCAAGATTCTGTCCTTGATTCCAATAGGTCATTCTCCAAATTTCTCCTCCAGAATCACTACCTGGATTGTAGTAATGACTAGCAAAATTAGAGTAACTACTTGTACCCATCATTTGTGTCATTGGGGCAATAGCACGTAAGTCCCAATAAATCCCTTGGTATTGTTGAGTAATACCAGCCAAATATAAATAACCATCTACTTTTGCAGGTGCATCTATATTATTGTTTACATCAAGGTATTCTTCACAGCTTGTTAAGCTGATAAATAGTATTAATATGTATAGTATTTTATTTTTCATGATGTCTTATTTCTTTAATTTAAAGTTAAACTTAATCCTAATGAGAAACTACGAGGATTTGGCATCGACCAAACATCAATACCTTCTCCACCTGTACCTCCCGCTGCTGCAGAAACTGTATTACCTACAGCATCAATACCTGAGTAATTTGTCCATGTAAACAAATCGTTCGCTACAAAAAATAAATCCACTTGAGAGAATAATTTAGTTTTATTCAAAGCTTCTTCTGGTAAACGGTAAGATAAACGAAATTCTTGCATTCTTAAATAGTTTACATCTTTTTCTAGCCAATCTTCATCTCCACCACTAAATATACTGGAGCCATACGTTCTGTAATCTACAGCTATAGTATTCTTTGTTGGGTTAGCAGTGTCTTCATTACCATCTTTGATGACGCCATCGAAGATATGGGGCTGACTTTCACGTAATTCTACCGATTCCCAGCTTGTTCCTCGTTGCATCATAAATCGTTTTGTACCATTTACAACTGTAGCACCTAAACGTCCTGCAAACAAACTTGATAACCTGAAATTTTTATATTTTAAACTTGTCATCATTCCAAAACGTAATTTTGGTTCTCTGTCTCCAATTATCGACCATTCACTAGCTGTAAGTGGTAAGCCACTAGTAGGGCTAATTAAGATATCACCATTCTCATTACGATCATAAGCTCGTCCTGTTAACGTCGAGATTGGTTCCCCTCTCATGATACCATTCCTTATATTTCCTGAATTCCATGTATAAGGATTGTAATATTCCGTTACATTTTCAGGAAGGTAGACCACTTCTGAAGATCCTTGAGAGCCATTGACTCCTACATTCCAAGTTAAATCATCAGTTTTTATTACATCAACATCAATGTTTGCTTCCCAACCTTTTGTTTTAAACGTACCTACATTCAATGTATTCAAAACAAATCCTGTTGCATAGCTTAATCGGAAACCTTGTACGATTTGATCTGAATTTTCTGTCGCAAAATAAGTAAAACTTCCTTTTACTCTATTGTTTAATAATCTCAAATCGATACCAACCTCATGTGCTGTAGTAATTTCTGGTCTAAGGTTAGGATTAGGGCCTGTAAAGCCATACTGAAAACCACCACCTGTTAAATTTGTATTCTGTAATTGTGGATCAATTTGTAAAGGTCTTGCGTCCTTACCAACTTGAGCCCATGAACCGCGTAGTTTTAAGAAATTTATAGGTTCGATATTTTTCATAAAATCGAAATCAGATATAATTAGTGAACCTTCAATTGCAGGATAGAAATATCTATTATTTTTTACGGGCAAAGTAGATGACCAGTCATTTCGAGCTCTTAAAGTAATAAAAGCCATATTATCATATCCAAATTCAAACGAACCTGAAATTCCTTGGATTCTTCGTTTTGTGTTTGTCTGTCTCGCAGTTTGTGTTAATGGATCTGTATTATTGATGGATTGAAAATCAGCCACAATAAACTTACTACCATAACTTCCTGCTCTAGTAACACCGTTTTCTAATTGGTGATAACCTAATTGACCTGAAAAAGAAAACTTTTTGTCAAAAAAATTATTATTGTATCCAGTAAGAACATTAATTGTTGGATCTGAAAAATTAGACTGAACAAGATTATATTGTCCTTCACCAGCATTTCTGTTTGCAAAATAAGGATGATTAGATGTTACAAAAGTTTGCATTCCTACATCCCAGCCAACCTGTGCTCTTATAAATGTATTTTTGGCAGGGGTAATATTAAGGGCTATATTACTAATAAATCGATCTGATTCATCATAATACTTATTTTTATTCATGCCAAAAAGAGGGTTAAGTAAATCTTCATCAAGATAATAATTTGGCACTCTCATGTGGCTACCATCTTCTGCAAGATAATTGCTCATGTCATCTACCATAGGCCATAACATAGCCTGGTATAATGGTCCTGCTACACCTTTTCTAGCCTTAGTGTTTGTAGTACTTGTATATTGTAATGCTCCCTCAAACGTCAACCAATCTGTAACTTCAGCTCTACCTGACAAGCTTATATTAGTTCTCTTATAATCTGTAGTCTTTATAACACCTGTTTCATTTAATTGAGAAAAACTACCACGAATAGTTGCTTTGTCCGATCCTCCTTCAACAGAAACATTGTACCTATTTTGAAAACCTGTTTGAAGAACGGCATCAATATTATCATAAATTTCTGTGCCTTGAGGATACAACCCTCCATATTTACTTGTGAAGTAGTAGTTTGTTGTACCATAGGCACCATTGGAGTATTTATCTTGCATTTCTGGATATCCATATGCTTTACTAAACTTAAGGTAATTACTAAATTTTACTTTACCTTTTCCTGCAGTACCTTTTTTTGTAGTGATTATAATAGCACCATTAGAGGCGTCAGAACCATATAAAGCTGCTGCACCTGCACCTTTTAATACGGTTATAGATTCAATATCTTGTGGGTTAAAATCATTACCTCTTGAAGAGAAATCCATGTCACGGACAGAAAAGCCACCTCCCATTCCGCTAGGATCAAAAGTAGAGTTGTTCATAGGTATACCATCAACCACATAAAGTGGTTGATTATTACCAGATATAGATGTAATGTTTCGCAGAACTACATTAGTAGAAGCTCCTGGACTACCACTCGTAGAACCTATATTAAGTCCAGATACTCTTCCAGCCAGAGCTGAAATAAAATTTTCTCTACCTGAATCTTCGATTGTTTTACCGTCGATTTTTTGAACAGAAGATCCCATACTTCGTTTTATTCGCTTTAAACCGAATTCTGCGGTAATTACTATTTCATCTAATGCATCAGTACTTTCTTTTAAAGTGACATCAATACTTGCACTATTTACAACTATTTCTCTTTTCTCGTAACCCACAAAAGAAAAAATTAATTTTTTTCCTTTTGCAATTGTTACTCTATAGTTTCCACTAAAATCAGTAGAAGTTCCTTTTTTTGTACCTTTAATTAGTACCGTTACTCCTGGTAAAGTACTACCAAATTCGTCAACAACGGTACCAGTCACAGTTATATTCTGTGAAAATAATACCGAAAACGAAGTCGTGAAAAAAACCAGAAGAGTAAGTTTAATTTTTTTTGCCATGAATCTTGTTTTAATTAGTTTGTGTAAACTTATGAAAAATAATGCAATATATAATATATTATGCTTTTTTTTTGCATTTTTTTATGTGTTTATTCTTTTTTATTGCAATATTGTTGCGTTTTTGATGCCTTGTTATGTGATTATAGGAATTTGAATTAACAGTGTTAACTTCTGCGATTGCTTATATTATATAGAGAAATACGCTCTAAATTGTTTACAAAGGATTTATTAGCTCTAATATTTTAATAGTTATTTTTTATATTTACACTTAAAACTAAGTAAAATTATGTATTTAAAACGTTCACTTCTATTTATTTTATCATGTTGTATATTGCTTTTAACCTCATCTGTGTTATCACAAAAAACAATTAGCAATGATTTAAAAGGCAAAAGAATTATAACGGGGGCTAATCAAACCGAAAAATATATACCTTATTTAAAGGGTAAGCGGGTCGCTATTATGGCTAATCCTACGAGCATTGTAGGTACTAAACATTTGGTAGATAGCCTTCAGAATGCTGGAATAAATATTGTAAAAGTATTTGGTCCTGAACATGGCTTTCGTGGAAATGTGGGTGCTGGTGTGCATATTAAGGATGAAATAGATCGTAAAACAGGAATTCCCATAGTTTCTTTATATGGAGCTAAAAATAAGCCTTCGAAAGAAGATTTGGAAAATGTAGATGTACTTATTTATGATTTGCAAGATGTTGGCGTTCGGTTTTACACCAATATTAATGCACTTTCTAGATTAATGATTGCTTGTTATGAAAGCGATAAAGAAATGTTAATCTTGGATCGCCCTAATCCAAATGGTTATTTAATTGACGGTCCAGTATTGGATATGAAATATAAATCTGGAATTGGCATGTTTCCATTACCAATGTCCCACGGACTAACTGTGGCGGAGTTTGCTCAAATGGCGAATGGAGAAGGATGGATTAAATCCAAAGGAAAAGTAGTGCAATGTAAACTTAAGATAATTCCTGTTGCAAATTATGAACATGATATGCTTTATACATTACCTGTGGCGCCCTCGCCAAATTTAAATACACAATTGTCTGTGCTTCTCTACCCGTCTACTTGTATGTTTGAAGGTACTTATATTAATCATGGTCGTGGAACTTATTATCCGTTTACTGTTTTTGGAAGTCCCGCCTATAAAGATATTTACGATTTTTCTTTTACACCAAAAGGAATAAATGGAATGGCAATGACACCGCTTTTTATGGAGGAAGTTTGTTATGGAATTGATTTACGAGAGTACAATACAAAATTACTTTTTCAAAGTAAACAAATAAATTTACAGTGGATTATGGAACTGTATAAAAATAGTCCTGAAAAAGAAAAGTTTTTTGATGGCAGTTTAAGTAATCAGATCAATAGCATAGAAATTCAGATTGGATCGGGTTTGTTTAGACAACAGATTATTGATGGTGTTCCTGAATCTGAAATTCGTACGAGTTGGGAACCAGGGTTGGCAAATTATAAAAAGATGAGAAAACAATATTTGTTGTATCCGTAAAAAAAAGAAATGGCTTCATTGGAGTAAGCCGTAAAATTAAGAAGTGCGACCTAAAAATCACTAATTAAAAGTTAGGATGAAAAAATAAGATTTTAATGAGATGAAATTTTTTTATTACTTTCCAATACAGAAATTGCTAAAAATATGTCCAAGTATATCTTTATCAACATCATAATTACCTGTTATTGCACCTAAATGACGCAAACATTCTCGAATATCTATTGAAAATAAATCGGTAGAAATTTCTAAATCAATTCCTTGTTTTACTGATGAAATAGCGATTAAAGCATTATTCAAAGCTTCAAAATGTCGAGAATTGGTAACAATAGTTTCGTTATTACTTAATGCTCCAGTGTTTACAAGTTTAGTTAACTCGGCTTTCAATTCTTCAATCCCTGTTTTATTTTTCGCAGAAAGCGGAATTAAATTTTCAATTTCATTTTCTAAAGTTAAAATTTCTTCAGTAGAAAGTTTATCTACTTTATTCGCAACAACTAAAACTCTTTTATTGGGAAAACGATTTTTAATGACTTCAATTTCTTCTTTAAATTTTGAAGTTTGTAATTTGAACTTTTCCGAGTTTACAAGAAAAATAATCAACTGGGCATTTTCTGCTTTTTCATATGCTTTTTTAATTCCGATGCTTTCTACAAGATCTTGCGTTTCTCTAATTCCTGCGGTATCAATAAAACGAAATGCAACACCTTCAATAATTAATTCATCTTCAATCGCATCTCTTGTCGTTCCAGCAATTTCTGAAACTATTGCTTTTTCTTCGTTTAAAAGTGCGTTTAATAAAGTAGATTTTCCAACATTTGGTTCGCCAATTATGGCAACAGGAATTCCATTTTTCATTGCATTTCCAAATGCAAACGAATCAATTAATCGTTTTAAAACAAAGATAATTTCAGAAACTAGCTCTTTAAATTTTGTTCTATCTGCAAATTCTACATCTTCTCCAGAAAAATCTAATTCCAACTCAATCAACGCAGCAAAATCTAATAATTGCGCTCGCAATTCTTTTAGTTCGTTGGTAATTCCGCCACGCATTTGTTGAATAGCCATTTGATGACTTGCTGCAGAATTTGATGCAATTACATCAGCAACAGCTTCCGCTTGCGACAAATCCATTTTTCCGTTTAAAAAAGCACGCATGGTAAATTCACCATTATCTGCCATTCTACATCCATTTTTTAGAAAAAGTTGGATAATTTCTTGCTGAATAAATGTACTTCCGTGACAGGAAATTTCAATCACATTTTCTCCTGTATACGACTGTGGATTTTTAAAAACCGAAACTAAAACTTCATCAACAACTGAATTTTTATCAATAATATGACCCAAATGAAGCGTATGAGTTTTCTGATTTTGCAAGGCTTTTTTACCGAACTTCGATTTAAAAAACTGGTTAACAATAGCAATCGATTCATCACCAGATAAACGAATTACAGAGATTGCACCAATTCCTGCAGGAGTTGCTAAGGCGATGATGGTATCATTTTGTATCATACTGCAAAAATAAGTAACATTCTTTTGTAAACCTTAACTCCGCAAAACTTTATAGTTTTTTTTAGAAGAAAGCACTGTGTATAAAAGATTGCACACAGTGTTTCAATGTAAATTTTTTCACTTATTTTAGTGATATCAAAGTCATAAAAAAGCTTTACTATTTACGATGATAAAAGTACAAAATTATAAGAAATCTGTAAGTCCTTTTTCGGGAATTTCATTTGTTAACGTATCCTTTAGCAATATAGGCTTGTCAAGGTTAATCGATTCAGAGCTCGGTGAAAGAGTTAAATACGCAGGCTATTCTTACAGCGAAATCATCAGAAATTTAACCAATGTATTTTTAAGTGGAGGCGATGTTATTGAAGACGTTAGTTCTCATTTAGGTAAACATTTAAAGGAAATTCAGAACAACAATGTTCCTAGTCCCGATACGATACAAAGAGGTCTCAAAGAATTAACAACAGAGAATACTGTTTATCAATCAAAATCTGGGATATGTTATGATTTTAACGTCAATAAAAAGCTAAATTTACTCAATATCAAATCGTTACTTTTAACCAAACAATTGAAACCAAAAGAGGATTATGATTTTGATTACGACAATCAAATAACAGCAAATAAAAAGTATGATGCTAAACGCACCTACAAAAAAGCCTGCCCGCCTTGGGAGGGAACAAAGGTTACTTCCCAGGTGTAGCAACGATTGGCGCCACTATTGTTTATATTGAAAACCGAGACGGAAATGCCAATGTAAAGTTTAAACAAGCAGAAACATTACAGAATGCCTATGGTCTATTGAAGTCGCAAGAGATTACCATAAATCGTTCAAGAATGGATGCTGGTTCGTATTCAAAAGATATTATAGAGGTGGTTGCAAAAAACAGTAAACTCTTTTACATAAGAGCCAATAAAAGTGATACTGTTTTTGAACAAATACTAGAAATAAGTGACTGGATAGACATTGAATTAAACTACAAAAACGATCAAGTAGCTTCGATAAAGTTTAAACAATTTAACAAGGATAAAAACTACCGTTTAGTAATTATGCGAGAGAAAACCACGAACAATCAGATAGATGCATTTACAGGTAATGCTTTTAAATACCGTTCAATACTTACAAATGATTGGAAAAATACAGAAAAACAAATTATCGAATATTACAATAATAGCGGGAGAAGTGAAAAGATTTTTGATGTAATGAATAATGATTTTGGCTGGAAACGAATGCCTTTTTCGTTTCTAAATCAAAACAACCCCTTTATGATAATTACAGCAATGATGAAAAATTTCTACACTTATTTTGTAGGTTTAGTATCAAAAGTGTTTGAAAATATTGCGCCAACAACTCGCCTTAAAAGGTTTGTTTTTAGATTTATAAGTGTGGCTGGTAAATGGGTGTATCAAGGAAGAGATTGGGTTTTAAAACGCTACAGTAAAGCTCCCTATGAACAACTTTTGATTTAAAAAACATCATTTTTTTTAAGAACATAGGATAATTATGCCTTGTAATATTATTTAAAAAAAACATAACAACTTGTTTGTCAACAATTTATTAAATTAATTTTTTTATTTTACCAAATTAACAACACTTCCAAACACAAATAGGAAAAAACGTCGTCTTAAAAGAAGTTAGACAAACGAAATTTTATTTTTTTACTCAAATCTATCTCAAAATAAACTCAAAACACCTTATTTAATAGAAATTTCCTGAATTTAAAGTTAACTTGCGGATTTAAGGTGTGATATAAATAAATAGAAAATTCTTCAATTTTAAAAGCTTCTACAAACCCTTACAAAACCTATAAAAACAAAAAAGCTTCACATTTCTGTGAAGCTTTAAGTGAGCCCTGAAGGACTAATTATAACCATTCTTAACAAATAGCAAACTATTTAAAAAACCCTACAAATAAAGGGTTTAATCGATTATTAAACAAATTTAGAAAAGGTAAAACAAAGAGAAACAAGAAAAATACCGACACAAATACCGACACAAAAAAATAAAAAACTATATTTGTGTCGGTTAAAAATCTATTCTCAATATGGCAACGGTCAATTTCTTTTTTCGTTCTAAAAAAACGGATAAACAAAGCACTATCAATTATGATATTCATATATCAGCTTCACACAGATTAAGAGGTTCTACAAAACTCAAATTAATACCCAAATATTGGGATGAAGAAAAACAGCTTGTTAGGAATGTTACCGCTGTTTCAAACTCAAAAGACAACATCAACAACAAAATTTCTGAATTTAAAGCGTTTGTTTTTGATAAAATAAACGATTACAAAACATATAGCAACAACAAAATATTATTGTTGTTGAAAGATGATATTGATATATTTTTTGGCAAAAAGGTTGTTGATGAAATAAAAGAAGTAACTTTTTACAGCTTTGTAGATAAATATATTGAACAATCTAAAAATAGAATTATTCAAAGTACTGGAAGAAAAATATCTAATAGAACAATTTTAGATTATAAGAGAACCCTTGAATTACTAAAAGAATTTGAAAAAAAATACAAATATGAAATTACTTTCAATAGTATAACAATTGACTTTTATTATCTATTTGTTGAATATCTTGAAAGTCATGATTTTTCAATAAATACAGTTGGGAAATTCATAAAACAAATCAAAGTTTTTATGAGAGCTGCAACCGATGAAGGTATAAATACAAATTATGGTTTTAAAAACAAACGCTTCGTTAAAACAACAGCAGATTCAACTGAAATTTACCTCAATGAAAAAGAACTTGATAAAATCATAAACCTTGATTTAGAGGATGAGCCAAAACTAAAAAAAGCAAGAGATTTATTTATTGTTGGTGCTTTTACTGGTTTAAGAGTTTCAGATTTCAATGGACTTACAGAAAAGAATATTGAAGAATACAAAGGAACTAATTGTATTAAAGTACGCGTTAGGAAAACCAACAAAATGCTTACAATTCCTATTCACCCAGAAGTCCAAAAAATAATCAACAACAACAATAATAACTTCCCTAAAAGTATGCCGGATCAACATATTAATGTTGCTTTAAAAATAATAGGTTTTGAAGCTGAAATTAATGATGATATATATATAACTAAAATTAGAGGTGGTAAAAAGGTTTCTGAAACTAAAAAAAAGTATGAAATGATTAAAAACCACACAGCAAGACGCTCATTTTGCACCAACGCTTACATAAATGGTATGCACCCATTTGACATTATGGCAATTAGTGGACACACATCAGAAAAAGTATTTCTAAAATACATAAAAATTGATACAGACGAAAGAGCGATTAAAATTTCTGAAAATTCATTTTTTCAGCCGAAACCAAAATTAAAAGTAGTTTAATTAAAAAAACAAAAAATGACAAGAATTGAAGAATTAGAATTAGAATTAAATAAAGAAAAGTTTAGACAGTTAATCACAGATAATGATAATGTAGTTATTGATATTTATGAGAATACGGAAAACGAACCAATTCAAAAAAACATATCAAATAAAATTATTTTTAAAAATTCTAAATCTTTAGAAGATTACTTTTTAGGATATAGACTAATTGGATATAATAGATTAAGAATTGAAACAAAAAGAATACTTGATGACCAATTTATAAGCTATGGATTACCAATATTTGTTAATGTGTAAAAAACAAATCGGTTAAAATGAAAAACGATAAAAACAAACCTTTATTCAAAAACATATTGGATAAATCTATTCTTGAAGGATTGAATGAGAAAAATAAGTTTAAATTATTCATTGAAAAGAAAATTTATGTAAAATTAGATTATTCCAATCTTGAAAACGATGTAAAAATCGCACACGAAAAATTCATGCTTTTAGATAAATTTTATGAAATTAATCCTATTATTTACAAGGAAATGATTGAGTCATTTAAAGATGAATATTTTTTTATTTCTGATATTTATGGTAAAAAAAAGGAAATTGAAATAAAAATTAAAATCGCATTAAACAAGAAACAAAAAATAGAAGTTCTAGAGAAAGAGTTTAATAAAATTTCAAAAAAAATTCAAAATATTGACTTGTATTTTTACTATAATTTAAAACCAGAAGAAATTTTAGAATATGGAAGTAAAAATTTTAATTCTTTTATTGCAAGACAGACAGAACAAGAATTAGTAATAAAATATCTCTCAAACAAAACTTTAACCTGGAGAAAAGAATATCCATTTAATGAATGGGTTGAAATCAAGTATTTTGAATATTTAATGAATTTTTGCAAAGAACAAATTATTAAACTTTCATCAAAAATAAATAATAAACCTAAATCAAACAACAACAACAACAACAACAACAACAACAACAACAACAAAATAATAGCTGAAAACAATAAAAATCTACCCTCTAAATTTCCATTTGTTTTTAATGATTTACATTCTGAAAAAATATTAAAAAAATTTTTACTTGAAAAAAATGCTATTACAGATAAAGGAGAACCAGTACCGAGAAAATTTCAACCTTTATGCGATGCTTTTTTTGAAATCTCTACAAGTAAAGACTTCATAAACAGAAATGTTTTTAAATATAATGTAGATAAAAAAGATTTTATTGAAACAATCAATAAAGAATTTGGACTTACAATTAAGAAGCTTTCTAATGGTAGTTTTCACGAAACCACGACTCAATCCTTTTTTGAAGATAGTTCTAATTTTGTCTAAACTTCACAAAAAAACAAACAAACATTTTCAGAGAATAAAGTAACATTTTCAGAGAATAAAAACTTTGTTTTACCTATTCATCTTTGCCATAATTAAAAATCTAATAATTATGGCAACACAAAAAATCACACAAGTACATCACACTTCTGAAGAAGATTTAACCTCCATTATCTTAAATGGAATGCAAGAAAAGTTAAATATTTTTCAACAACAATTTAAACCCAAAGAACAAACAAACTGGATTACCAGGAAAGAAGTTGCAGAAATACTTTCTATTTCTTTGGTAACAGTTGACGACTGGACTAAAAGAGCAATTTTAACAGCTTACAGAATTGGCAACAAAAAAAGATTTAAAAGGCACGAAGTAGAAAGCGCATTAACTAAAATTGGAAACTAATTATGGCGACACAAAAAAAAGAAAAGGGCGCTACAAGTAGCACCCAATTAAATGTTGATTCGGTTAAAAATCAGTTGCAAGATAGTAAAATTGATGTTATTATTGAAAAAGGTTTTAGTTTAAATCAAGAGGATACCAAAGGACAAAAAATAGATAAACCAAAATCAATAAAACAACTATTAAAAGAAGCAGAAATAGATCCTTTTTCCACTATCGAAAAACCACCCACAATATTAAGCATAGATAATATTTCTTATGGAACTTTGGGAAATTTCTCCTGTATTACAGGAAAAGCAAAAAGTAAAAAAACTTTTTTTCTATCTATTTTAATTGCAGCTGCTTTAGATGAGAATGGAACATTTCAGAGAATAAAAACAGAAATACCAAACACAAATATTCTACATTTTGACACTGAACAAAGTAAACATCATACACAAAAAGTATCGAGAAGAATTATTTCACTTGTAGATAACCAAAAAATAAGTGAAAAACATTATCGTTGTTTTTGTTTAAGACCGTTTTCGCCAGAAATAAGAGCCGAAATAATTAAAGAAGCCATTTATAACACAGAAAACTTAAAATTAGTTGTAATTGATGGTATTGCCGACCTTATTGTTGGCTATAATAATGAAGAAAGTGCTGTGAAAATTGTTAATGATATTATGAAATGGACTGCTGAATTAAATATTCATATAATTACAATTGTGCATCAAAATAAAGGAGATAATAATGCCAAAGGACACTTGGGAAGTATAATACTTCAAAAAGCAGAAACAGTATTATCTGTTGAAAAAGATAAAGATGTTTCGAATGTAACACCTTCATACAGTAGAGATATAGATATACAACCAATTAGTTTTTCTGTTGATGAAAATGGACTTCCATATTTTGTTGATTTCAATCCAGGTAACGACAATTATAATAAAAAAATTAGATATCCAAGAGATGTTAATGAGGATGTACACAAAACAATATTGAATGAGGTTTTTAAAGAACATAAAGAATTTTTAAGTAGTCAATTTAAAGACCATTTAAAAGATGTTTTAGCAAAACATAGTATCAACAAGGGTGATACAGCTATTAGAGAATGGAAAACGTTTTATGAGACAAGTAAAATGATAATTAGACAAAATCAACAATCTCCTTTTACTCTTTCAGAAAAATTTAGAGTTGGTTAGTTAAAGACGTGTGTACACATATAACTAACTGACCAACTTAAAAAGAGAGTTAGTCAGTTAAATAACAAACCTAACCAACCGACTTAACTAACTAGGAAAATATGCTAAATAAATCGATATTAGACATTAAAATAAGCGCCTTTTCAAGCTATTTAGCAACTGAACCAAAAGAGGTAAATTTATTATTTTGGCTAAGATCTGAAAAATATAAATCAGAAGTTGAAAAAATAAGAAATTTAGAAGATGAGAAACTTAAAAAAATATTAAAATCCAAACTTCCTGCAATCACACCAAGTGGTTTATTTAGCAAAAGAAATTCAAAAAGTTTAATAAAACATTCTGGTTTTATACAGTTCGATATTGATTTCAAAGACAATTTACATATTAATAACTATTCAGACTTAAAAAAAGAAATTAGCAAAATAAAAGAAGTAGCTTATTGTGGATTATCTGTTTCGGGAAATGGTTACTGGGGTCTAATACCAATTAAAGTACCAACAAAACACAAACAACATTTTGAAGCGTTGTTTTTAAAGTTCAAACAATTAGGCATTATAATAGATAAAAGCTGTAAAGATGTATCGAGACTTCGAGGCTATTCAATCGATGAAAATGCTTATTTTAATCATAATGCAAAAAAATTTAAACCAATATTTACAGTTCGAAAAAGTGTCCCACAAAAAAAAGAATTTAAAACTAACGATTCAGAATTAATTAAAAATAAGGTTGAAAAAATACTCAACATAATTCAAGAAAAAAGAATTGATATTGCTGGAAATTATGAATCTTGGTTTTCTATTGGTTGTAGTATCGCAAATGAATTTGGTGAAAACGGAAGAGAATACTTTCACATAATAAGTAGAATAAACTCAAATTATAAAGAATCTGAAACAGAAAAACAATTTTTCCATTGTATGAAAAATAAGTCTTCTTTTAAGATAGCTACTTTCTTTTACTACTATAAAATATCTGTTTAGATAATTTTCAACAACATAATTTTTGATATTGTTAATAATATTGAATCCCTTGAAATATAAATTAAATCTTAATTAAAAAATATAATTAAATTACAAACAAAATTATTAGCTGGAGGTATTATAGCTTTTTTAATATATGCTGAAAAACAGCGCAAGAACGACAAACCGAAAATATTCATAAGGAAAAAATTAATCGGGAACTACAACGGTTATGCAGCATTCCCTTTTGGAATTTACATCAAACAAAGCGAGAAAGACAATAAAAAATTAATAGCCCACGAAATGGTGCATTGGAAACAATTTCAAAGAGAGGGAATATTGCCTTTTCTAATTAATTTTAGTATTGAAGCATTGAAAAAAGGTTACGATAATAATCCTTATGAAATTGAAGCAAGAAAATTAAGTGGCGAAAAAACAGAATGTTTAACAAACTATACAGATTGCGTAAGACTTGGTATTGCTGAAACCGTAAGAAATAAAGATTTTAGGTTTTAAAATATTGATAAAAAAAATTAACAACAACAAAATTTTATTGTTGTTGTTGTTGTTGTTGTTGTAAAAAGTCCGCTAAAATATCAAAGTTGATATTGAAACGGACTTTTATTGTCACTTCGCATAGACTTACCTATTTAATCTCACAAAGTAATCCTCTAATAAAATTAAACAATTAGTTTATATCTAAATTGCAACAACAACAAAATTTTGTTGTTGTTTGTTATGTTGGTATTATTAATATCCTTAAAAGCTTATAGACAAAGGAATATGAATATAACCAACAACAGTGCAACAACAAGTTTTATTAAAAAAATTTCAGTTTCCTTGGCAAAGTCCAAAAGGATATTTTTGCAAGCGGAGAAACTGAATTTAAGTATATTAAGTATAATTTTTTTATTTAGAGTTCCTATGTAGAGTCCAATTAAGGATTATTCTACCGACGAAGGAACCTAAATAAAAGTATTTTTTTGATTTTACATAGACTACTATTTCTATATATTCAAAAAAACAATTGAACAAAACTACAATTAAATTAGCAACTTACCAACAACAAATATTTTGTTGTTGGTAATATTGATAATCTATAACACCTATAACTAAAGAGATTAAATAATTTAAACCAACAACTTTGCAACAACATTTTATAAAAATATATAAACAAAAAATATTGACTTATTTTAATTATACCGACACAAAAACCGACACAAAAAAGTTAATAAAAACAAAAAGCAACTGAAAATCAATCGATTAACAGTTGCTTAAGTGAGCCCTGAAGGATTCGAACCTTCGACCGCCTCCTTAGAAGGGAGGTGCTCTATCCAACTGAGCTAAGAGCCCGTATTTTTATAGTTGATTACGACAACTTTGTCGGGGTGGCAGGATTATAACTACCACGCTAATATCTTTAATTATCAAATAGTTACAAGTAATTTCCTTTTTGAGGTAACCGAATGGGTAACTTTAATGATAAGAACTTTCGTTTTGAATTGCTTTGTACAAAAGTGGTGCAAATATAAAAACCTTCTGTATACAATCCAACATAAATTTACACAAATTTTATGATTTATGAAAGTAGATTTGTAAGTAATTTAAAAACAGATTAATGACCTAAAAAATGGCACTCAAAAATATTCTGAAAGCTAATATTTACTAAAGAAATGACTGCTATTAGGCACTATAAATGTACAGTTCTATAATATTTCAGAAATTATGATAATGATGTTTATTTATAATTTTAGTCTTTGATATATTTTTCTACAATATCCAATTTATTTGAATCAAGGAGTATCGTCTTTATTACAAGACAATAATAAAGGCAGAACATCCTTTCTTTCTGTTGAACAATTAGATGATTAGTTGCACCACGTTGTTCTTTACTTTTTCGTATTTCTCACGAAATGGAGCGTAGCGAAATGGAGTGAGAAATACGAAAAAGCAACAACTTGCTTAAATTTGTTAAACCAAAAACATAACAAAATGAAACAAGTAATTATGAATTAAAAATATATTTTTGGAATTATGAATTAGAAGAACCATTAATTAAACAAGTATTATGGCTATGTCCAATCAAGAATATGTCTACAGAAAAGAAAAACGCTTTATTGATAAGAAAAAATCAAAAAGAAAAAATACGAGATTTAGAAAATAAATTACATAATATAGATGATTATCATTTAAATTTCACGAAAAATATTTACCCTTCTTTAATAAATAAGTTAGCAAAAGAATTATTTGAAGATTTTAACTTTAAGTTAGGTAAACAAGATTCAATTAGGGCAAAATATAATATTAGATTTTATGCAGAAAAAGAAAAAACCAAGGGAGTGTATTTATATCGTTAGCGTTTTTGATACCCGTCAAAATCCTACTAAAAACAGATAACTCCAATTCATTTTAGATTTTTGCTTACTTTTAGCAAATGAATTTCCTAGCACATTTATATTTATCCGAAAGCAACACCAACATAATTATTGGCAATTTTATTGCAGACCATATTAGAGGGAATAAATTCACTCATTTAGACCCAGAAATTCAAGAAGGTATTTTTTTACATCGACAAATAGATACATTTACAGATGCGCATGAAATTGTAAGGCAAAGCAAACGCAGATTAAATCCACAATATGGACATTATGGCGGAATTATTATTGATATTTTTTATGATCATTTTCTTGCAAAAAACTGGGATACGTATTCTGCAATTCCGTTAGATGTTTATGTGCAATCCGTTTACAAGCTTTTAGAAGATAATAATGCCATTCTTCCGAAGAAAACAATAGAATTATTACCATATATGATTGAGTATGATTGGTTGTATAATTATCAATTCTTGGACGGAATGAAAAACGTTTTAATAGGAATGAATAGAAGAACAAGAGGAAAATCTAAAATGGATTTAGCAATAGAAGACTTACAACTTTTATACACCGAATTTGAACACGACTTTACACTTTTCTTTGTAGATTTACAAAAATTCGCATCAAACAGACTAATTCAAATCAATAAAATAATCAAAGAATAATGAAAAAAAATCTCCTTTTAATAGCACTTACTATACTTTTATTTCAATGTAAATCAGAAGATAAAAAAGAAAAAGTGATTGGTTTAATTGCAGAAAAAGCTATGGTAGTTTCTGCTCGTGAAGAAGCTTCAAAAATTGGTTCAGACATTTTAGAAAAAGGAGGTAATGCTTATGATGCAATGATTGCAACACATTTGGCTTTAGCAGTTGTTTATCCCGTTGCAGGGAATATCGGCGGCGGCGGTTTTATGGTGCATCGAACAAACAAAGGAGAAACTGGCGCTTTAGATTTTAGAGAAAAAGGACCTTTAGCCGCAAGTAAAAACATGTATTTAGATGAAAATGGAGATGTAATTCCAGACAAAAGCACATTGGGCGTTCATGCAGTTGGCGTTCCAGGATCTATCGCTGGGCTTTTTGAGGTTTATGAAAAATATGCAACGTTACCTTTTAAAGATTTAATTCAGCCTTCAATAGATTTAGCTAGAAACGGATTTAAAGTAACCGAAATGCAAGCAAATTCTTTAAATAATACTTCAGAAAGTTTTAAAAAAGCCAATAATTATGAAATTCCGCTTGATAAAGAATGGAAAGAAGGTGATATTATGAAATTAGAGGATTTGGCACAAACATTAGAACGAATTAGAGATAACGGGAAAGACGGATTCTACAAAGGAAAAACAGCCGATTTAATTGTTGATTATGTGCAAGAATTAGGCGGAATTATAACACACGAAGATTTAGAAAAATACAATGCAGTTTGGAGAAAACCAATCACGTTTTCTTACAAAGATTATATGATTACAACAATGACGTTACCTTCTAGTGGCGGAATTTGTTTGGCGCAAATATTGAAATCGGTAGAACCTTATGATTTATCGAAAATGGAACACAATTCAACCAAATACGTGCAACTAATCACAGAAGCTTCAAGAAGATCTTATGCAGACAGGGCACATTTTTTGGGTGATATAGATTTTGTAAAAGTGCCGATTGATAGTTTAACTGATACAGATTACATTAATGATAGAATGCGTTCTTTTTCTTGGGATAAAGCAACAAAATCATCAGAATTATCTCATGGAAAAGTATTGGGTTATGAAAGTGATGAAACCACACATTATTCAATTATCGATCAATTCGGAAATGCAGTTTCTGTAACAACTACTTTAAACACAGGTTTTGGATCGAAAGTTTTTGTAAAAGGTGGCGGATTTTTCCTAAACAATGAAATGGACGATTTTAGCAGCAAACCAGGCGTGCCAAATGTTTACGGTTTAATTGGTTCTGAAGCAAATTCAATTGCACCAGAAAAAAGAATGTTAAGTTCTATGACGCCTACAATAGTTGAACAAAATGGAAAATTAAAAATGGTACTGGGAACTCCTGGAGGATCAACAATTATTACGTCGGTTTTGCAAACTATTTTAAATGTGGCAGAATATAATATGGGAATGCAAGAAGCGGTAGATATGCCAAGATTTCATCACCAATGGATGCCAGACAATATAAGGATGGAACCAAATGGATTCGATTCTATTACCAAAAACAATTTAAAATCCAAAGGCTACGAATTATTAGAAAGAAATTCACTAATTATCGGAAGAGTTGATGCTATTTTAGTTTTACCAAACGGAAAATTAGAAGCTGGAGCAGATAGACGTGGCGATGATGCTGCTGTTGGGTTTTAGTGTTGCTACACAGAGATTCGCAGAGTAAATGTTAGAGATTCGCAGAGAAATTAGAGTTTTGATATGTGTTTTAAGTGAGATATTTATTGAAATTTGTAAATAGTTTTTAAAGAAAAAAGAGTAATTATATAACACACAGATTTTCCCCTTCGGGGAATTAAAGGGACTTTTTTTATGATACAACCATTCCACATTGCGATTCCAGTTCAAGATTTAGAAAAATGCAGGACTTTTTATAGGGAAATTTTAAACTGTGAAGAAGGCAGAAGTACCGAAAACTGGGTCGATTTTAATTTTTTTGGGCATCAATTGGTAATTCATCAGAAGGATGAATATCAACCTGCAAAAACAATTTCAAATCCTGTTGATGGGCATGATGTTCCCGTTCCGCATTTTGGTGTGGTGCTCACTTGGGAAGATTGGACAGATTTGTCTAAACGATTAAAAGCAAATAACACCAATTTTGTTATTGAACCTTGCATCCGTTTTCAAGGAAAAGTTGGCGAACAAGCGACCATGTTTTTTAAAGATCCAGAAAATAATGCGTTAGAGTTTAAAGCTTTTAAAGATATTGGGCAGTTATTTGCGAAATGATTGTAAAAGAAACGCATAGAGTTCCAAAATTAGAAAACCGAATTCGTTTGCAAGAATATGGCGTTGGTGTTTTTAAATCTGTTTCTACTAAATCAGGATTGAAAAAAGCAATCAAAAAAGAGTTAATTTTAGTTGATGGAGAAATTTCTTCAACTGGAAAATATATTTTTGGTGGCGAGAAAATCGAATTATTAATAGTAGAAGATAAACCGAATCATAAACTATTTTATTTTGATTTAGAAGTGCTTTTTGAAGATGATTATCTTGCAATTATTTACAAACCAGCCGGAATTCTAGTTAGCGGAAACTCCTTTAAAACAATCGATAATTGTCTAGCGCAAAATTTACAAAAAAGCCAGCAATTTGATGCTGTAAAACCAAGGCCAATTCATCGATTAGATTATCCAACTAGTGGCGTTTTATTGATTGGGAAAACAAGTTCTGCAATTATTGCTTTAAATAAATTATTCGAAAATAAAGAAATCCAGAAAACCTATTTTGCAATAACTATAGGTAAAATGAAGAAAAAGGAAGCAATTAATTTTCCAATCGATGATAAAAAAGCCGTCACTTATTATAACGTTGAAAAAACAGTTTTATCTCAAAGATTTGATTTTTTGAACTTGGTGAAATTGGAGCCACAAACAGGCAGAAAACATCAGTTGAGAAAACATTTATCAGCAATAGAAAATCCTATTTTAGGCGACAAAGAATACGGAAAAGAAGATTTAATTTTAAACGGAAAAGGATTGTATTTACATGCATTTTCGCTGGAATTTATTCATCCGTTTACAAAAGGAAACCTTTTTATTTCTAAACAATTTCCAAAGAAATTTAAAAAAATTTTCTAACAGTTAATTAACCAGTTTAGATTTTGGTAAATTTGCATGCTTATATTAACAAACATATCAATAATGAAAACTATTTTAAAGATTTTAGCCGCTATAGTAGCACTCTTAATTATTGCTGGCGCTATATTTTATTTTGCAAATAATGAAACACTTCCAAAGGGTAAAAACCCAGATAAAGCAGATGAATTAGCCAATAAAATACTAAAAGCTTTAAATTACGATGCTTATCAAAACACTGAATTGATTGAATGGAATTTTCGTAATGAACATTTTTACAAATGGTATAAATCAGAAAATAAAGTTGAAGTTTCTTGGGATAAAAACAAGGTAATTCTGCATACAAATCAACCAGAAAAAAACGAAGTAATTGCAAGTAAAGAAAACGGTGGTAAAGAAGAATTGATTGAAAAAGCAATAAAAATTTTTAATAATGATAGTTTTTGGCTTGTTGCACCTTATAAAGTTAACGACAAAGGAACTAAAAGAAGCATTGTAAAAGTAGACGAAAAAGAGGCACTTTTGGTAACCTATACTTCTGGCGGCTCAACACCTGGTGATTCTTATTTATGGATTTTAGATTCGACTTTTATACCAGTAAAATTCAAAATGTGGGTTGGTATTATTCCGATTGGTGGCGTAGAAGCAACTTGGGGAAATTGGCAAAAAACGGAAGCGGGGATTTTACTGCCTAAAAAGCACATCATGTCTCCGTTTGGATTAGAAATAGAAATGGGAAATCCGACGGCAACAAATCCGAAAGCAGATGAGTTAGCGAATAAAATTTTATTTGCAATAAAACACGAAAATTATAAGAAAACGAATATAATCGAGTGGAGTTTTGCTGGCAAACGTTCTTTTAAATGGAACAAGAAAGATCATATTGTGGATGTTTCTTGGGATACAATTCGAGTGAATTTACAACCAAATAATTTAGCTAAAAGTGTCGTTTTTTATAATGAAATAAAACAAGAAACTGTAGACAAAGAAATGCTTCAAAAAGCATTAGATATTTTTAATAATGATAGTTTTTGGTTGGTTTCACCGCACAAGTTATTTGAAAAAGGAATTGTTAGAAACATCATAAAAGTAGATGAAAAGGACGTTTTAAAAGTGAATTACACTATTGGTGGCACAACTCCTGGAGATTCTTATGTTTGGATTTTAGATTCTACTTACGTACCAAAAAAATGGTTTATGAATGTAGAAACAAAAAACATAGTAAATGTTCCTGCAACTTGGGAAGATTGGATTACTACAGAAAGTGGAACTTTATTACCTAAAAATCATGTTTTTGAAGGCGGAAGAGGTTTAAGTATGGGCGATGTAAAAGGCACAAAATAAAATTTTGAATTCAGCCATTTTAAATAAGGAAGTCCAAGTTTTTATTGATGAAAACTTGAATACAGACATTTCCAAAATAATTTTAAAAGGCAGTCCGTTTGAAGGGATTTCTGTGCAAGAATTGGCGAATCAAATTCAAGCAAAAAAGAAATCAGAAAACAAATTACCAACTTGGTTTGCTGCAGATGATATTTATTATCCTTCAAAAATAAGTATAGAACAAACTTCATCAGAAATTACCGCAAAATACAAAGCGAGTTTAGTTTCTGGTGATAAAATTATTGATATTACTGGCGGATTTGGGATTGATTCTTACTATTTTTCAAAACAATTCAAAGAGGTAATTCATTGCGAAATTAATACCGAATTATCTAAAATTGTTCAGTATAATTTCAAACAATTAGAGATAGAAAATATAGACTGTTTTGCAGGAAACGGATTGGACATTCTAAAAGACAAATCACAAACGTTCGATTGTATTTATATTGATCCTTCAAGACGAGATGAAGCCCAAGGAAAAGTTTTTTTACTGAAGGATTGCGAACCTAATATTCCGCCAAAAATTGATTTTTTGTTTACTAAATCAGATGTAATTCTGATAAAAAACTCCCCAATTTTAGATATTACAAGCACTATTAATGAATTGAAATTTGTAAAAGAAATTCATGTCGTGGCTACAAATAATGATGTGAAAGAATTGCTTTTTTTATTGGAGAAAAATCACGAAGATTCAATAGAAATAAAAACCATCAACTTTTTAAAAAAAGGAAATCAGCAGTTTAATTTTATTTACAACCAACAAAAACAAGCAACATATAGCAAACCACTTACTTATTTGTATGAGCCAAATTCTGCTATTTTAAAATCGGGTGGATTTCAAGAAATTGCATCAGTTTTAAAGGTTGATAAAATTCATCAACATTCACATTTATACACTTCAGAAAAGTTAATTGATTTTCCTGGAAGAGCTTTTAAAATTGAGCATGTTTTAAATTACGATAAGAAGAAATTAAAACGATTATTGCCAGAAAATAAAGCAAATATTACTACTCGCAATTTCCCGAAATCTGTTGCACAAATTAGAAAAGAAATTAACGTTAAAGATGGAGGTGAACTGTATTTGTTTTTCACAACAGATTTAGAGGATAAAAAAATAGTTATTGTTTGTAAAAAGTCATAATAATTAAAGAAAAAGAATTGGAAAATTTTTGCCACGAATTCATGTTTTTTTTAAGTTATATACTTTTGAATAATTTTACTTCGGATAATTAAAGAAATCTCAACATTTTTCATTCGTGAAATAAACTATTTAGGGCTTGCTGATTTTATCGAGTGTATTTAAGTTTTAATTTTGGGTATTTTTGATTTTTTCTGCACGTTATTGTTTCAATTTCATAGAATAGTGCTTTTAAGAATTCAATAAACTTTGATATTGTCCGATTTTTAAACAACGCACAAAAAATAGCATATTGTTCTGCTATTTTTGTTAATGTTATT
>Ga0209491_10002514_pt1 | contig 32535 bp, 20 predicted proteins | sample BON02_FD_187213 | JGI IMG/M metagenome (GOLD analysis project Ga0209491, IMG submission 187213) | Freshwater microbial communities from Lake Bonney liftoff mats and glacier meltwater in Antarctica - BON-02 (SPAdes) (version 2) | ecosystem: Environmental > Aquatic > Freshwater > Ice > Glacier... | reverse complement strand
AACCAAATCAGCCACGGCCTCGGGATCAACCTTGGCCAGGGCAATGAGTTCTTCTCGGGTGGGACGCTGCACGGGGATTCCTACGGAGACCGGATACTTAAACTTTCTTAAGGACCTGAATAGTTACGAATTGGGGGCGTTTGGGGTGGAGGAAAAGGAGTCGTTGTTGGAGATTCTTTCGGCGGAGTTTAGAGAAGTGAGAGAATGAAGTAACCTGAGAAAAGGGCATGGCGGATGGAATCCGCCGTCACTTATTTTTGGCCATCGTCGGTCTTGTCATCTTTGTTGGAGACGAGGGGGCTGTGGCGCGAATGGCATTGCTTTAAGACAAGTGGTCGGGGGATTTGAGTCCCGGAGGGACGACAGAAAGTAGTCCCGGGTGGAGCTTGCGGAACCGGGGGTTTACGTGCGCCCCGAAACCAGCACCCCTGCCGGGGTGACAGAAGCCCCGTGAACCGCAAATCTTCTTACACCCCTGCGGGCATAGGCGTCAAGGAGCTGTGATTAGCCTCTGTTTTTGGTGATAGTTCAGGCGTTTTCGTTTGTCGTAGCAGCAGTATTTCACCAAGGACTGGCTGGCGTGCTCTTCCGGGGAACCTCCTGCCTGAAGCCATTGGCAGATCTCCTGCAGCCGGTGGAGATCTCTGGAAATATATTTACTGAACTTCATCAGACTCAGGTCTCTCCCGGTTTCCTCATAGATCCGAGCGTAGCAAAGTTTGTAGAGATGTCCGGTTCCCATCGTGATCGTGATCAGGCTGGCCGTCAGACAGATCCGTAACTCAAGTGCCGAGACCCGGTGGATCACGTGGAAATTCATCGTGCTTTTCCAAGCTTTGAAGATGATTTCGATCCGCCAGCGCAGCCCGTAGATCGCGAACAGGCAGGCAAAGTCCACTTTCTTCGGCAGGGTCGTGATGAAAATGGTCCAGTCCATCAGATCAAGCACCGCGCGTGAGGGATGATGCCCCTTGGTTTCTTTCTTGGCCTTACGACGCCGCTCTTCGGCGATGGCCGGGTCCACCGGAACGGCTACCAGTCTCACCCGGGTCCCGGCTTCATCATTGAGGAGGACTTCACAGACTTGCGAGGAGGCATTTGAAACGCCGGAAAATTCGCCGAAGAGCCATTCGGGAAGCTTGATGATGGTGCTGTCCTGGACGAGCACGCGGCCATATTTGCGAAAGATGTCCGGATCCAAGTCAGAAGTTTTTTTGGTGATCCGTTTTTTGATGGCAAGTTGCAGGACGGCTTTGATCTCTTCGAGGCAAGCGTCATGCACGCGCTCATCGACTGCTTGCCTTGAGGGATTGTTGTGAACCAAGCCGTTGATGGCCGTGGCAACGTCGTTGAAACTTGGAGTCCCATTGACCGACTGCTGGCAAAGCGCGGTGATGAGGGTGGCCGCCGAGATCTTCTTGGGCGTGCCCTTTTGCCAACCTTTTTCGATGGCAATGAGTTCGAGCTCAGAGGGTTGGAGGTCGAGTGAGCCGAGGAATTTCTTGACGGCGGAGGGTTCTGAAATGGAGATTTGCGATTTTTCTTCAGGGAGTTGGATCATGAGATAAAAAACTTCAGATTTCCTGAATATCAAGTGCTTCGAAGCAATGAGAGTGGTTCTTTATTTCAAGAGGGCTTCGCTCCTTGACGCCTATGCCCGAAGGGGGTGTCTATCTCCGCTTCGCATCGATTCACGACATCCGTCGTCCGTCGCCGGACTAGTTAGGCACTGTGGTTTTCGCAGGCACTGTGGTTTTCGATATCCCGAACGTTTGGGGGGAGAAGCGCTCTTGAAATGGTGGCTTGTCTGACAGGAAGGGTGAAGGGCGAGATCGTTTTCGGTGAGGGGGCGGTGGGTGATGCGTGGTCTGCCTGCGCACCTTCGGAGCTTTCTGAAGCGATGGTGCTTGGGACCGCCAGCCAAGGCTGGCGGCTAAATGCCTGCGTCCCTTCGGGACTGTGGGACTGTGGGACTGTGGGACTGTGGGACTGTGGGACTGTGGGACTGTGGGACTGTGGGACTGTGGGACTGTGGGACTGTGGGATTGCGGGATTGCGGGATTGCGGGATCCAACCGTGTGCGTCCCTCCGGATTGGGCACAAGATGTCAGACAAGAATGGCACGGACTTAAGCAAAATTGAAATTCTCGTCATTCTGATAATCAACGTGTTACGTCTGTCCGATGCCGCGAAATCATGCTTAAGTCCGTAGCATTCATGTCAGACAATCTGCCTCGGAACAGTCGTCGGGATAGTTTCGATTGCGAAATTTAGGGCGCTGGAGATGCCGTAAAATCTTCTGGTGGCCGGTTATATGGGAGATAAGCTGACGGCGAATCTCCAAATGAAATCCCGCTCCTGGACCCTTGCGTTTCTCGCCATTTTGTTAGTTCTTAGTGCTGTCGATAAATAATTGTTTTTCAGCTGTTAAGGACCGTTTTAAACTATAAGTATCATTTAATGAAAAAGAAATTGGTGGCCTTTTTTTGTCTCTTGTTGGAGGCATCGCCAGCGCGAATCATTCATATTCAGCCAGACGTCGATGAAGCGGAGTCGTTGGATGGCGAGTCATGGAGCACCGCCACCAACCTTCAGAGAGGCTTGGCTTTAGCTGTTGAGGGTGACCAATTGTGGCTGAAGTATGGCGTCTATTATCCTAACCACGGTTCCGTTTTCGGATTGCGTGGACACTATGCCGCATTTTCTGTGAGAAATGGAATCGGGGTGTTTGGAGGGTTTCTCGGGACGGAAACTCGTCTGAGAGAGCGTCCATTGGATTCGCCCAAGCAAACAGTATTAAGTGGCGATATCGGCAAAGATGATGTGGACCTTGATGGAGATCGGATCACCGACAGCGCCGAAGGAATTATCGGACTCAACTCGTATTTTGTCGCGGCAATGGCGGGGGTTGGGCGGGATACAATTCTTGACGGACTGACAATCACGGGTGGCTTCAACGAAGGTTTCAATTCTTCTAGGAATGGGGGAGGTGTCGTGATTAGAGAAGGGAGTCCAACGATTCAGCGATGTCGGTTTGTGGGGAATTTTGCAGAATATGGTGGTGCTATTTCGTGTCAGGACTCGTCGAATGCCATGATTACAAATTGTTTTTTCTACGAGAATAGTGCTTGTGAAGGTGGAGGTGGAATTTATGTTGATCGCTCGTCTCCGTGGGTCGTTAATTGCACTTTTATCAACCAGCTTGTCGATGGAGATCGCGACTCGATATCCTGCGATCGCAATGCCAGCCCCTTGATCGGCAATTGTATTTTTTGGGATCGTCCCGGTCGTTCAGTGAGAAGGGGGCCGATATTTGTGGGGGCAAGTTCAGCACCCTTGGTCAGCCATTGTTTGATTACAGGCTCCGGTGGGGAATTGGACAGAATTGAAGCACTGGGCATCGACGGGGGCGGAAATCTAGGGGGTGACGATCCTTGGTTTATCGAGGGCTCTTTTCAATTGAGGGTCGATTCCCCAGCGGTTGGGGGCGGGTTTTTAGCCTTCCTTCCTGATGACCTTGCTGACCTGGATGGTGATGGAGATCAGTTTCAACGGATTCCCTATGATGTTGGCGGCGGCGAGATGACAACGTTTGGAACTCCAAATATTGATATTGGATGCTTTCAGTATCGCCGCTTCACAGCGGACTCGGATCGAGATGGATTTCGTGATCAATTTGAGAGAGTGGTCATTGGTGATTCATTGTTGCTTGAGCCACCGGCGTTGGCCTCTTTGGGGATGGAGGATGGAAAGCTGATATTGATTCGCCAATTTCACTCCGGTCTCCGAGATCATGGGCGGATCATTTTGGAGTATCGTCCATATTTTGGTGAGGCATCAGCTTGGAGGGAGATTGAGGCAACCAGGTTTTATTCCAGAAGGATCGGGGCTGACCTGAGCGAGGAAAAACACGGGGTTTCGCTACCTCAGGAAAAAGGCTTTTTTCGGTTGAAAGTGGAAGAGATGTAGATCTGCGGGTGTGTACCGGGGGAGCGGGCATCGGGCGAATCAATCGTGAAGCGACCCGTTTGGCTCGCCCCCGGAGGTTCCGTCCGGAGACCCAGGGCTACGGTCGTGCCTCCCTCTGCCCCGGGTCACGATAGGCCGCCTCGTTGCGGCTCAGACCATTTTCTACGGGGGTGGCGAACTGTTGGTCGAAATAGGGTTGATCTTACTTCCAGCCGCCGCCGAGGGCTTGGATGAGCTGGACGGTGGCTTGCTGGCGGGCGGCTTTTGTTTGGACGAGGGCGCGTTGTTCGGCGAGGTGCTGGCGTTGGGCGTCGATGACTTCGAAGAAGCTGATGAGGCCGGCTTCGTAGCGGAGTTTGGTGAGGCGGGCGGCTTCGCCGGAGGCGGAGGCTGATTGTTCCTGGGCGGCGAGGGCGCGGTCGAGATTGGTGATTCCAGAGAGGGCGTTTTCGACGTCGCGGAAGGCGTTGAGAATGCTGAGGCGGTGGTTTTCGAGAGCTTCGCGGTAGCTTGACTCGGCGCGTTCGACGTCGCGGGTTCGGCGACCGAAGGTGGTGAGGGGGAAGGTGACGCCGGATCCGATGGTCCAGAGCTCGCTGCCTTTGTCGAAGAGGTCGGAAGAGCTCAGGGCGGCGAAGCCGCCCGTTGCGGTGAGAGAGGCACGGGGAAGGTAGTTGGCGATGGTGATGCCAATTTCATCGGCGGCGGCGGCGAGCTTGCGTTCGGTGGCGGCGACATCGGGTCGGCGGCGGAGGAGGTCGGCGGGGACTCCGCTGGGGATGGTGGGAGTGCGCGGAGGAGAGGCTTTTGCGAGTTTGAAGGATGAGGGGTTGGTGCCGGTGAGAACGGCGAGGGCGTTCTCGAGTTCGGTGCGACGTTGGGTCAGGCGGTGAAATTCGGCGCGGGCGGTTTCGGTCTGGCTGCGGGCGCGGGAGGAATCGATGGTGGTGGTGTCGCCGGCATCGACGCGGGATTGCACGAGTTTTTCGTTCTCTTCGCGAAGTTGGATGGTGTCGGCGAGGAGTTGGATTTCCGAGTCGAGATGGCGGAGGGCAAGGTAGTCGCGGGTGACTTCGGCCTTGGTCGAGAGGAGGGCGGTGACGTAGTCGGCGGCAGCGGCCTGGGTGAGGGATTTTTGTTTGGAAACGCTGCGGCGGACGCGGCCCCAGAAGTCGATTTCGTAGGAGAGATTGAGAGCGGAGCGGTAACGGGAGTAGGGATCGGCAGGGAGCTCGAAGATGTCGCGGGTGCTGTCTTTTTGACGACTGGTGAGGGCCTCGCCGGTGAGGGTGGGCAAGAGGTCGGCGCGGCGGAGGCCGAGGATGGCCCGGGCCTGATCGAGACGGGCGAGGGCGGCGCGGGATTGTGGGTTGGCTTTTTGGGCTTGGTTGAGGAGGGAGGTGAGGGTGGGGTCGGAGAAGGAGGACCACCAATTGCCGGTGGGGGGCGCGGAGGTGAGGCCGACGGCTTTGTAGGTCGCGGGGGCGGCGGGGTCTTGGCGTTGGTAGGTGGGGCCGACGGTGCAGGAGGCGAGGAGTGCCGCTAGGGCGGCGATGATGAATTTCATATGATGAATTTCTAATTATAAATGGCCGCAGGCCTCGGTTTGGAGAGGGAGAAGACGAGGGAGAGGACGGTGGGGACGAGGAACATCGTGAAGACGGTGGAGACGGCGAGGCCTCCGACGACGACGGCACCGAGGCCGCGGTAGAGTTCCGAGCCGGAGCCGGGAAGGAGGACGAGAGGAAGCATGCCGCCGACGGAAGTGAGGGTGGACATGAGGATGGGTCGGACGCGGGAGGTGACGGATTCGCGGATCGCTTCGTTGGCATCGCGGTCGGGGTCTTCCTTCATGAAGTTGATCGTTTGGTGGACGATGAGGATGGCGTTGTTGACGACGACACCGGCGAGGATGACGAAGCCGAGGATGGTGAGGACGTCCATGTTCTGGACAGGCATGTAGGGATCTTTTAGGGACGACTGGTGGACGAGGTAGAGGCCGAGAAGTCCGCCGACGGTGGCGAGGGGGACCGAGAGGATGATGACGAGCGGGTAGGACCAGCTTTGGAAGAGGACGACCATGAGAAGGTAAACCACGAAGAGGGCGAGGAAGAGGGAGCTGGTGAAGAGGCCGCCGAAGGTGCCATCGCCAAGGAGGGCTTCCTTGATTTCGGCGAGGGCATCGGATGAGCCGGCGATCTGAACTTGGACACCTGGGGCGATGGCTCCGGAAGCTTGCTGGGATTTGATGATTTTATCGACGGTGGCGATGGCATCTTCGAGGGCCATGGTGCGGGGAGCGGTGACTTCTACGGTGACGGCGCGGAGGCGGTCGACGTGGCGAATCTGTTCGGGTCCGAGGGTCTTCTGAAGAGAGGCGAGAGAACGAAGGTCGACGACGTGGCCCGCAGGCGTCGAAACGGGCGAGTCGAGGAGGGCTTCGAAGGGAAGATCTTCGAGAGCACCGGCGGTGATGATTTTCATATCCTTGAGCTCACCATCTTTTTCGTAGTCGCGGAAGAGGAGGATGCCTTCTCCGGCGGCTTGCACGGCGAGTCCGAGGTCGGTGCGGGTCATGCCAAGTTCGCGAAGCCGTTCGTCGTTGGGGACGATGCGGAGTTCTTCGAGCGGTTGCAAGAAATTGGGAGGAGAAGGGGTGACTTTCCCTGGACCAAACTCTTTTAGGAAGGCCATGAAGAGTCCGCGGGCGGAGTTGGAAACAGCGGCAAGATCGCTCCCTTTGACGTCGACTTTGATTGCGGATCCGGTGATCCCGGCGACGCGGAAGAGAGGCATCTGGAAGGCAAATGCCATGGTGTCTGGTGCGGCGGCACCTTCGGTGGCTTTGTTGAGAAGGGGAATGGCATCGACCACTCGTTTTTTGTCCTTGGAGATGGCGACCTGGAACATGCGGCCTTCGAAGGAGACGAGGAAGTAGTGATCGAGCGGGGGGGGTATGACGTCTCGTTTCTCCCCTTTTTCGTTGACGGTGGAGATGACTTTTCTTTCGTCGTGATTGGGATCGCGTTCGCTGCCTCGATTGAGCTTTTCGACTTTAAATTTGTCTTCGGTGGCTTCCCAGGCGGGGGCAACGACGTCTTCCATGCGTTTGCCGGTTTCGGAGAGGGCGTCGAGATTGTAGGACGGGGCGGGGAAGAGGAGCCCGAAGATGACATTGCGGTTTCCGCTGGGAAGGTAGTCGAGGGGTGGAAGGAGGGTTTTGACGCCAAAGAAGGTGACGAGGAGAAAGATGGCGACGACCGAAATGCGACGAAGGGTGCCGCCGATGAGCCATCCGACGAAGTTTCCGATGAGGGTGGGAAGGCGGCCAAAGAGTGTGATGAAGGGGCGGAAGGGGGTGCCGATGATGCGGAAGAATTTGCCGCTGAAGAGTTTGTCGAAGGAGCTTTGACCGTCTTCCTTTTGGGGATGGAGAAAGCGGGCGGCGGCGCTGGGGATGAGGGTGAGTGAGACGATCATCGAGAGGCCGACCGAGATCATGATGGCGAGGGCGATGTCGCGGAAGAGCTGTCCGGCCGTCTCCTGGATCATGAGGATGGGCGCGAAGACGATGAGGGTGGTCATGGTTGAGGCGACGACCGCGCCGGCCACTTCCTTGGTGCCATCGAGAGCGGCTTGGGCGGGTTTCTTGCCGAACTCGAGATGGCGGTAGATGTTCTCAATGACCACGATGGCGTTGTCGACGACCATGCCGACGGCGAAGGCGAGTCCGGCGAGGGAGATGATATTGATGGAGCGTCCGAGGGCGACGAGGACCACGAGCGAGGCGATGACTGAAACGGGGATGGCGAGGGCGATGATGCCGACGGTGCGGAGTGATCGGAGGAAGAAGAGGAGGGTGAGAGTGGCGAGGATACCGCCGACCATGATGTTGCTGCGGACGAGGGTGATGGCGTCCTCGACGTAGGTGGTGGAGTCGTAGGTTTGGACGAGTTCGAGGGTCCCGTTGAGGCCGAGGTCGCGTGCTTCCTGGGCGAGGAGGCCGTTGGGGGCGTTGAGAATTTTGATTTCTTCGCGGAGGATGGCCATGGACTCGAGGAGGTTGGCGCCGCGTTCGAGTTGGAAGTTGAAGAAGGGCATTTGGATGCCGCGGGCGCGGACCCAGGAGGTGGGTTCCTTGAAGGCGGCCTTGACCTTGGCAACGTCGCCGAGGTAGATCGTCCCTTTTTCGTTGCGGCTGATGACCATCGCTTCGACGTCGGCCGGGCTGTTGAATCGGCCGGTGGCGCGGATGCGGATGTCGCGTTTTCCATCCTCGAGTTTTCCGCCCGAGAAGTTGGCGTTGGCGCTGGTGATGGCTTGTTGGAGCGAGGCGTAGGTGATGCCGCGTTGGGCCATCGAGACGGGGTCGACGATGATGTGGAGTTCGGATTGGACCGAGCCCCGGACGCCGACTTGCGAGATGCCATCGATGCGTTCGAAGCGCGGGCGGATGCGGCGCTCCATCAGGTCGTGGAGGGTCTCGGCGGGGAAGTCGGGATCGCTCGAGGCCAGGCCGACCCAGGCGATGTAATCGACGGATTCGATATCGACGGGTTCGACTTTGGGTTGCAGGACGCCATCGGGATAGCCCGGAACCTCGTCGAGTTTTTGAAGGACGGAGGCGGTCGCTTTTTCGATATCGGTTCCGGTTTCGAATTCCATGCGGATGGAACCCTGGCCGTTGGCGCTGGTCGAGGTGAGGGAGAGGAGGCCGGTGACTTCGCCGAGGACTTTTTCCTGTTCTTCGATGATGTCGGATTCGATTTCCTCGGAGGAGGCGGATTCCCAGCCGGTGGTGACCGAGACCACGACCGAGGAGATCTCCGGGGTCATGCGAATGGGGACTACGGTGACGGCGATGATGCCCGCAAAGACGGCGAGCAGGGTGGCGACGGCAACCGTGATGGGTTGTGAGATCGCGGCGGCGATGAGCCCGGTGGGCTTCTTTTGAGTGTCAGAGTTCAAGGTTTTGGGTCCTACGGTTTGCGCTCGCCGATGATGAGGGGCTGGGAGGGGAAGAGGCGTTCGTTGCCTTCGACGATGACCTGGTCGCCGACTTTGAGACCTTCGGCAGTGAGATAGATGAGTTCGTCATCCTGGAAGAGGATTTCGACCGGAATTCGTTGGGCGATGGGGAGGCCTTTTTTCTGGGGTTCGGGGACGAAAATGCCAGGTCCGGCGTAGCCTTGCACGACCGCGTTGACGGGGACGGCGAGGCGCTCGGTGTTTGCGGAGACGGGGATGTCGGCGGTGACCGAGAGTCCTGGGACGAGGGTGCGATCGGGGTTGGGGAGGACCGCGATCATTTGAAGCGTGCGGGTTTCGGTTCCGGCTTCGGGGACAATGATCAGTGAGCTTGATGCGATGGTCTGCCCGGTTGAGGACACCGTGACGGGGATTTTTTGACCACGGGTGGCGGCCGAGAATCGTTCGGGGACCTGGAGCCAGGCTTCGATATCGCCTGAGGAGACGAGGGTGACGATGGAGGCTCCGGGTTCGGCCCATTCGCCGAGTTCGATGTGGCGGGCGACGACGGTTCCGGCGAAGGGAGCGCGGACTTCGAGATCCTGAAGGCGAACGCTGAGGAGTTCGAGGCGGGATTGGGCGGCCTTGAGTGAGTTCTGGGTGGCGGCGTAGACGGAATTATCGACATTGTTGGCGCTGCGGGCGTCGAGGACTTCGGACTCGGAAATCGCTTTGCTGGTGAAGAGCTTTTCCTTCATTTCGAGGTCGATGGAAGTTCGTGTGACGCGGGATTTCTTTTGATGAACGAGGGCTTCGGCGACCGTGATTTCGGCGCGTGCTTCGGCGAGTTGTGCTTCGATGCGGCGGGAGTCGATGCGGGCGATGACGGCGTCTTTGGCGACGGTGTCGCCTTCGTCGACGGTGATTTCGAGAATGGCACCGGCTTCGCGGGCGGCGATTTCGGAACGGGACATGGCTCTGAGGGTGCCGATGACGCGATGGGTTTGGGAGGACGTGATACTTTGGACAGGGGCGAGAATGACATTGGCGGGCGGTGGTCCACCCGGGGTTCCAGCTCCGGGTCCTTCTTCGGGTTTTGCGTTGGCGAGGGCCGAGATGCCCCACCAGGCGGTGGCAATGACGACGGCTGCGAGGCCCACAAAAACAAGGGGCGGGATGCGGGTTGAGGAGTTGGAAGACATTTTACTAAACAGTCAAAGATTTTGGAGATGGAAGAGGCGTTCCGATGAGGCGGCCTACGCTGATGGGGAGGCGACGGAGTGGATCGGCGGTATTTGAGATGCGGGCCTGGGTCAGCGTGCCTTCGACCAAGGTGAGAACATCGCGGGCGACTTCGTCGGCGTCATCGAGTTCCAGAATTTTTTCAGCGACGGCATCGCGAAGGGTTGTGGTGAGGTAGCGCCGGTAGCGCCGGAGAATCTCGGTGATTTTTGCGGCAACGGCAGGCTCGAGGGTTGAAATCTCGGTGCCCACATTGAAGAGCGGGCAGCCGTGGATTCTTCCGTGAACCTTCCGACACTCGAGGGTTTTCTCCAATCCTCCTGCGAGCCAGTTCGAGATGCGGGTGAGGGGGCTTTCGCTCGGTGAGAAAGCGGCATCCATCCAAGGTCGGGAGTGGGTGTCCCAGAAATATTCAAAGGCTTCGAGCGCGAGCGAGGCCTTGTCGGGATAGGCGTGGTAGAAGGAGCCCTTTTTGACGCCGGCCCGTTCGCAGATGGCATCGATGGTGACACGGCCGTAGCTGTTTTGCCACATCAGGTCGCAAAGTGCGGCCTGGAGTTTCTCTGGAGTGCCGGAAGTTCTGCCCACGCTGGACAGGTAATTGACTCATTGGTCAAGTAAAGTGATTTTTGTTCACTTTTTTCGAGAACAGGCTTCATGGCATTTGCAGAATTTCGAAGCCTCCGACGTTAGCGGCCGTTTTGCTATTCGCGGTTTGGAGGACTCCCACAACGGTTCCGAGTCGTTTGCTGAAGACGGGTGAGCCGCTCATGCCGTTTGCGGGAAAGGTCTTCGTTGTTTGGAGATAGTAGTGGTGATCATTGCCTTCGGGCATCTTGACGACGGTGCCTCGAATGATTTGGCCCCGGTTGAGAATGGCAACTTCGTCCCCTTTGCGGACCTCGGGATTGGACGAGTAGGGAAGGGCGTCGGCTCGGCCAATGGTGTCCGATTTGAAAGAGAGGACGCGCAGGTCTTTCTGGTGATGGATTTGCTTTGCGACGGTGGCGGTGTCTGGCGAGTCGTTGCGGGAGAGTTCGGTGCCTGTGGCATTGCCGCCTTGGTGGATGGAGCAGGCGAGGTAGAGTTTTCCCTCGTAATCGAAGTGGAAGAAGGTGCCGTTGAGGCCTTCCCGGTGGAGGGTTTGGTAGCGTGGGATTTCGGTGACCGGAGGTTTGGGCTCCGAACATGAGTTGAGAAGAAGCGGGATGAGGATGGGGAGAAGCTTCATCATCTCGTCATTCTTCGTGAAGAGCCGGATTCTGGCACGATCAACTTTTCAGCGCGGCGACTTCTCCGGTGCTGTCGGCGAAGCGTTTCATGTCCACGTCCATCATGCGGGCCTGGGTGAGCCAGAGGTTGGCGAGGGGGGTGCCCTCCGCCATGTTGATGTGCCGGCCACGGGTGGTGTTCTTTCCGCCTCCGGCGACGATGACGGGGAGGTCGTTGTATTGATGGGTGGAGCCATCGCCAAGGCCGGAGCCATAGGTGAAGAGGGTGTTGTCTAACAGAGTGGTGCCATCGGCTTCCTGAATGCCCTTCATCTTCTCTACGAGATAGGCGTATTGCTCCATGTGGAAGCGATCGACCTTGAGGAGATCGTCGATCATCTTCGTTTGGTTGTGGGACATGCCGTGGTGGCTTCGCGGTTTGTCGAAGAGGCCCTCGAATTGATAGGGAGTGTCCCAGCGCTCGGGGCCGACCATGAAGGTGGTGACGTTGGTGAGACCGGTCTGGAGGGCGACGACCATGAGGTCGCCCATGAGACGGATGTATTCTCCCCGGGGCAAGTAGGCTTCGGGTGGTTCGTCCATCGTGACTTTTTTGAGTTCGCCTTTCATTTTTTCGAGGCGGTCCATTTGGGTTTCGATGGCGCGGATGGAGTCGAAGTATTCCGCGAATTTTTGTCCATCGGCGTAGCCGAGGTCCTTCCCAAGTGAGCGGGCGTCTTCGAGGACGAGGTCGGTGACATCGCGATAGCTGTCGAGCTCGTGTGTTGAAAAGAGTCTGCGATACATTTTGCGGGGATTTCGGATGGAGGGGGCGAGGTGCCCGGTGCCGTACCACGAGATGTTGTCGAAGTAGATCGATTCCTTGTTGTCCTTGTGACTATTGCAGCTGAATTCGAGGGTGGGAAAGGGAGTGTTCCGGCCAACCACATCCGCGACGAGGTGGTCGAGGGTGCGGTCCAGGGGCCACGCCGTTCCTTTGATGGTGTAGGGAGGAGCGCTGCTCAGGTAGCAGGAGGCGCATTGGGCATGGACGTCGGTGCCTTGCTGAAAGGTCCGGTCCATGCCGGTGATGAGGTTGATCTCGTCCTTGAAGGAGTCGAGCGGTTGCATCGTCGGAGTGAGGGTGTCCAGTGGTTTGATCCAATGGGTGGGATCTTGTTTGGCAAGGGACTTCATGACGTTGCCGAGATTCCCTTTCGGAATGATGGAGTCCTGTTCGCCGGGGAAGAAGCCGCGTCGCACCACGCCAATCGGGACGTAAAAGTGGGCCATCCGCTTTGCGACGGCGGTAGATGGTGATGATGCTGCGATGCTTTCCAGCCAGGGGAGGGCGAGGGCCGCGCCGCCGAGGCCGCGCAGGAAATCGCGTCGGGTTGTTCGTCTCATCATGCTATTCTACGGCTTGTTTTGTCTTTGGGCTGTCTTTGCCCAGGAAAGGTTCGCTGAGAATGAGGGCTTTGAGCATCCTTTGAATGCGATCACCATCTTCGGCGGTGGCCTTGACGATGTCATCGAGGGCGATCTGGTCGGCCGCCCCAATTTCGCGGGCCAGGGCGAAGGAGAGGAGGTGTCCGGCCAGGCCTTTGGCAAAGCGGTCTTTTTCGGAAAGGATGGCGTCTTTGAATTCGATCACGTTTTCGAACGGATGCTTTCGAAAGAGGGTGCCTTCCATGTCGACCTTGCGACCGTTCTCATACTTTTCCCGCCACTTGCCGATGGCGTTGTAGTTTTCCAGAGCAAAGCCGAGGGGGTCGATTTGTTCGTGGCATCCCCGGCAGTCGGCACGTTTGCGGTGCATCGCGAGTCGCTCCCGGAGGGTGAGATGTTCTTCTCCTTCGCCGGGCTTCTCGCCGAGGGCGGGAACGTCGGCGGGCGGGGGCTCGGGAGGGTTGTTGAAGATGACTCCGGCGAGCCACGCTCCCCGGGTGATGGGTTGGCTTCGTTCGGGGCCGGAGGTCATTGTCATGATGGCGGCGTTGGTGATGACTCCGCCGTTGCGGCGGTCGGTGACGGGGACGCGGTAAAACTTCATGACGCCCACTTCGCCCCTTGGTTTCCCGGCAATCTCACCGAGGGGTCCGTAGGCACCTTCGAGGTTTCCTGAACGATAGGTGAAATCAGAATCGATCAACTGGGTGATCGGCAGGTTCTCGATGAGGAGGGTTTCGAAAAGGAGCAAGGGCTCCATCATCATGTGCATGCTGTTGCGATATTTGGAGAAGTAGAACTGCGGGAACTTTTCGGGATCGGGCACCGATGAAACGAGCCGGTCGAGTTGGAGCCATTGTGAGGGGAAGCTGTCGCAAAATCGCTTGATCTTGGGGTCCTTCAACATGCGGTCGAGTTGTCCGGCGAGGATTTCCTTCTTCAAGAGCTCACCGGTTCCGGCCAATTCCAACAGTTTGTGATCCGGGAGACTTCCCCAGAGGAAAAATGACAATCGCGAAGCCAGTTCGTACCCGTTCAGTTTTTCCACCCCGTTATCGGCGTTTGAGCGATCGTAGAGGTAGAGAAATCGTGGCGAGGAAATGAGGGCCGCGCAGACCGACTTCATGGCCGTGGTGAAGTCGGTGCCTTGATTGATCCGGCTGATGACAAAGTCGGCATAGCGGCCCAAGACGTCGTCTTGGACGGGCGCCCGGAAGGCTTTGGTGAGGAGCTTTTGCAATCGGGATTTCACCGCGATGGTGACATTTTTCTCGTGAGGATTGAGGACGAAGAATTCCTTCCAAGTGCCAACGGTTCGAGGCCCGAAGTCAGGGCTGTAGACGATGGACTGTCCCAGTTGCAGGAATGACTGCATGAGGAGGGGCGACATCGAGAGGTGATCGGCCTGGTTGTCGAAGCCATGTTCGGCCCGGAGGTCCCGGGGAAAGGCGGCGACGCCGGCGAGTCTGGGTTCGATCATTTGGGATTTCCCCAGGGGCCGGTTTCCGACGGTGACGACGTCCGCCATTTTTCCGGTCGCGGGTTGGAAGTATCCCCGGTGGTCGCGAACCATTTTTTCCGGAAGGGTAAAAACCTCGCAGTGGAGCTGAAAGAGATCGGTGACCGCGTTGTGATACTGGAAGCGGGTCATGCGCCGGATGGGGGTGGGTGGGTAGGAGTTCTTGGCGGTGACCGACTCCTGGAGCATTCTCTTGAGATCTGCCAAAAGCTGAGCGCGGGCAGCGGGTTCCAGCTGCGTTTCGTCCTCCGGAGGCATTTCTTCGAAGTCGATGGCATCGACGATTTTCCCGAGAAGTTCGGGGTGGTCTTTGAGTTTCGCGAGGCTCTGAATTTCTAACAAATTGGTCTTTCCTTTCACCTTTTCATCCTTGCCGTGGCATTGGATGCAGTGGGATTGAAAGACTTTGAGGACATCGCCACGAAGCCCCGGAATCAATCCGAAACTGAGAATGAGGACGAACGATTGAAACGACATTGGATTGCTCATACTCAATTTCGAGCGTTCTTGCACGATTGAAAGCTACGATGACCGTCGTTTAAGGTATTTGAGGTGCTGTCGGAACTCGCCTTTTTTGCTCTTCATCCAGGAGGCTTGCTGGATTTTGCTCACGTCGAATTTCCAACCAAGGTCGCTGTCGATGAGAAGGACGACGGTGTTGAGGATAAGGCAGGCTTCGATGGAGTCCGTGGTTTCGTTAAGGGCCTGAATCAAGATGGGCATGGGATCGGTGGGAGTGGTGAGTCCGAGGAATTCGGCGGCGCGAACGCGAACGCGGACGAGGCGGTCGGGATCGGAGGCGGCGAGGGACTTGGCCTTTGCGGTGAAATCGGCGGCCTTCTTGCCGGAGGCGCTGCAATTGATGAGAGCCCAGTATCGTTCGGTGGGTTTTTTGGAATTGAGGGCTGTCTTGATGCCTGCCTCCGCTTCGTCGAAGGGAAGGAGTTGGAGGTCGGCAATGTCGATGAGTTTGCTGATCTGGTCTTGATGAGACTTCGCGAAGGCACTGCCGTTGCCTTTGCTTTCGATGAGGAATTGGGGCTCGGGGTAGAAACTGAGATCGGGGAGCGACTTGAGACGCTGTTGCATATCACCGCGTAGGGCGGCGAGAGTGTCGGCGTGGGCGGGATCGTCGGCGAGGTTGCTTACTTCGTGAGGATCGCTCTCGAGATCGAAGAGCATTTCGGCGGGGCGGGGGCGGTAGAAGGCCTTTTGCCTGGCATTAAGTTTGCCCGCTTTGGCGAGGTCACGCCATTCACGGAAGGCGGGTTGGAGGTAGCGGTATTCGTTGTTGAGGCCGTCGAAGTTGAAGGGTTGGTAGCTGCGCCAGTAGGTGTATTTTCCTTTTCGGAGGAAACGAACCTGGTCGTATTTTTCATCGAAGCGATCGGCGTGTCCGAAGGCGGTGTTGCGGGAGTTGAGTTCAGCGAGGGTGACGCCTTTTCCGAGGAATGGTGAACCGTCGATTTGTGGGGGGATTTCCAGTCCGGCGAGATTGAGCACGGTGGCGGAGAGATCGACGAACTCGACCATGCCCTGGATGCGGGTGCCGGGTTGGGCGGGGGCGAGGTGTTGCCAGTTTTTGGGAACATAGACGACCATCGCGACCTGCAGTCCATCGTTGTGGGCGTAGCCTTTGCTGCCGGGAAGGACGCCGCCGTGGTCGCCGTAGTGGAAGATGAAGGTGTCATCGAGGAGGCCATCGGCTTCGAGTTGGGCAATGATCTTGCCGATCTCGGCATCGGCAAGGGTTTGGCGGGTGAGATACTCGGCATACTTTTGGCGCATGAGCGGGGTGTCGGGATGGTAGGGGAAAAGGGTGACGTTCTCCGGTGAGACGACGGGTGCAACGCCCTTGGGCAGGCCTTTGAAGAGTTGTCCTTCGTGGGTGACGTGGAAGTTTTGGACGTGGAAGAAGGGTTGGGCGTCGGCGCGATTGCGGAAACTGGCTTTCTTTGAGGACTCGTCCCAAACGCCTTTCTCGTCGCTGGCGAGGAAGTTGTAGTCCTGCTTGTAGTTGTTGGTGGTGTAGTAGCCGGCGTCGCGAAGGTAGGCGGGGAACATTTTTTGGCCTGCGGGCATTGAGACGGGAATGGCCTTGCGGTGGTATTGGGTGCCAATCCGCGGGGCATACATGCCGGAAATGATGGTGCTGCGTGCGACCGAGCAGACCGCTCCGCAGGAGTAGGCGTTGTCGAAAACGAGTCCGCCCTTGGCCAAGCCTTCGATGTTGGGCATGGGGGCGCCGCCTATCTCATTATAGAGACGATACCAGCAGGCTGAGTTGTCCTCGGTGGTGAGCCAGACGATGTTGGGCTTGTCTTGGGCGGCGAAGGTTGGGGTGCCCAGGGCGAATCCCCAAGCGATCAGAGGTATGATGGCCTTTCTCATCGTGAGAGCCTGAAGGTCTTTCGTGAAAATTTCAACACCCGAGATTTGCGTCTGCGTGATCGGAAGTTGACCGCGCTGAGGGCGAGGGCTTAGCGTGTAGACGATGAAACGATTACCTATTCGATATCCCGCCGCTCTTCTTGTTCTTGCCGCCAGCCCTGCGGCGCTTGGCCAGGAGGATATGAGCAAGCCGGTCATTACCACAGAGGTCAAAAAAGAGAACGGCAAGGAGGTGCCCTACATGTATATCGATGGCGTCAAAGTTCACGAGACCGACCAGAGCAAGCAGCCGCTCCCGCCGGTCGTGACTCCGGGAAGCGAGCCGGGCGCTCCGCCATCGGATGCGGTGGTTTTATTCGACGGCACGGAAAAGGCCTTCAAGGAAAACTGGACCGACACCAGAGGCGGAGAGAGCAAATGGAAAGTGGTCGATGGAGCGCTCGAGTCGGTCCGGAGTGCAGGTTATCTTCAGTCGAAAGCGGAGTTCGGATCGTGCCAGCTGCATATCGAGTGGGCCTCGCCTGCCAAGGTGCAAGGCAGTGGGCAGGGTCGTGGCAACAGCGGGGTCTTTTTGATGGGACAATACGAGGTGCAGGTGTTGGATAGTTACGAAAATGACACCTATGCGGATGGCCAGGCGAGTGCTCTCTATGGTCGCTCAAAGCCGCTGGTGAATGCTTCCCGCAAGCCTGGCGAGTGGCAGAGCTACGACATTATTTTTCACCGTCCGCAATTCGACAAGGACGGGAAGGTGAGCAAGCGTGCGACCTTCACGATTCTGCATAACGGAGTGCTGGTTCAAGATCACGTGATCCTGAGCGGCGGAACCGGATGGAACGGTCCGCACTCGGCCTCTGAATACAAGGCCCACGCGGACAAGGGTCCGATCGCGATTCAGGATCACGGGAATCCGGTTCGTTTTCGGAATATTTGGGTTCGTGAATTGAAGGACTGAAGAACCTTTTGGCGAATCTAGAAAAGGCTCCGTTGCCCGCGAGGGGACGGAGTTTTTGTTTTCGGGGGGTGTTAGATTATTCTTCACGGATGCCCCCGTCTGAGGCATGAGTGGATCAATGAAATCAGCCGTTTATTCCCTTTGTCTTTTCGGATTAATATCAGTTCTCCCCGCCCGGGCGGAATCGCCCGTCAAGGTGTTCATTCTTGCCGGTCAATCCAATATGGAAGGTCAGGGCGTGGTCTCGATGGACCATCCCGATCACTACAATGGCGGTAAGGGAAATTTGGTTTGGTCGATGAAGAATTCCGCGAGTGCGGGGATGATGAAGCATCTTCGGAAAGCAGACGGCACGTGGGTTGTTCGGGATGACGTGGAGATCTCCTACAAGGTGAAGGACACAGTGAGAAAGGGTGGCTTGACGGTGGGCTATACCGGCTATGGCGGAAGCAGCCACATTGGGCCGGAGCTCCAGTTTGGTCATGTCATGGGAGATCACTATGAGGAGCCGGTCCTCTTGATCAAAACAGCCTGGGGAGGGAAAAGCCTTTATGTTGATTTTAGGCCGCCGAGTTCAGGGGGCGAAGTGGGTCCCTACTACACCCGGATGATCGAAGAGGTCCGGGCCGCATTGAAGGCACTCGATGGGAGGAAATATGAGCTGGCGGGCTTTGTGTGGATGCAGGGGTGGAACGACATGTGCACTCCGCCGGCGATTCCGGAGTATGCCGAGAATCTTGTTAACCTGGTCGAGGATGTCCGCATGGAATTTCAGGCACCGAATCTCCCGGTGGTGGTGGGCGAGTTGGGGAATGGCGGACTGGCTCCCGAGGGGAGTGCGATGAGCGAGTTTCGGAATGCCCAGGAGGACGGGACGAAGCGAATCAAGAATGCCGTCTTCGTTAAGACGGTTCAGTTTGCGCGCCCGAGCGAGTTGTCGCCCAACATGGGTCACGGTCACCATTGGTTTGGCAATGCCGAGAGTTACTTTCTGGTCGGCGATGCCCTGGCGAAGGCTCTCCTGAAATGAGCGAGCTTTCCGTTGCAGCGGCCCGGAGGCGGGGAGCCAGGAATTGAAAGAACCCGGTTCCCGAGATCTTGTCCGCCGGCTTCGTGGAATCCCCGCAACTGGTGATAAGGAGGTGGTGAGATGGGATTTTCGCTCTTTGGGAATCGAACAAAAAGCATTCCGTGATCGTGCTCCCGCGAAACATCGTGTTGCGAAGAGCGGGTTTGCGCCATATCCTGTGAATTGATTACCCATCATGATCACGCGTTTTCTCCCCCCCTTTCTTCTCTCAACCATCCTTGCCGGGGCCGGTCCTCGTGTCGCCAATCAGACGATCACGATGCCGGAAGCTCCTCCGGTTTCCACGCTGGAGCTTGAAAATGCCTTCCCCGGGGTCGGGTTTGCCGTGCCGCTGTGCCTGCGGAGTCCGCCAGGTGATACGCAAAGGCTCTTCGTGTGTGAGAAAACCGGTGATCTTGCCCTCATCCCGGATGTCACGGCGGCCAGTCCGGTGAGAACCGTTTTTTTAGATCTTGATGCCATCCTTTCGACACGGGGCGAAGCCTTGCGCACGAATAGCGAGATGGGGCTTCTGAGCGTCGCTTTTCACCCCAACTACGCGTTCAACGGACAGTTTTTCACGGTTTACAACGTCACCTTGAACGGAGTGGTTTACCAGCGACTCTCCCGCTGGCACGATCCCAATCGTGCGGACACCGTGGCCGATCCCGCGTCCGAAGAGATCTTGATCGAAATGCGCGACGATGCCGGGAATCACAACGGTGGTGACCTGCACTTTGGCCCCGACGGTTACCTCTACATGAGCTGGGGCGACGAGGGGGGCCAGAATGATTCCCTCAACAACAGCCAATTTATTGACAAGGATTTCTGGTCTTCGGTGATGCGGATCGATGTCGACCTGGAAGCGGAAGACAATACCGCTTCTGATGGGACCGGCAGCGATGATAACAACGTGAGGCCCAACGCGCATCCGGCGGTGAAACTGGTCGGCGGGAATCCGCTTTACGAAATTCCGGCGGACAACCCTTGGATCGGGGCTACCTCCTTTAACGGGGTTGGGGTCAATCCGGTGAAGGTGAGGACGGAATTTTATGCGGTGGGATTTCGAAATCCCTGGCGCTTTAGTTTCGACAGCGAAACCGGCGAGCTTTGGCTGGGCGATGTGGGGCAGGGGGCGTGGGAGGATGTTGACCTCGTGGAGTTGGGAAACAACCATGGCTGGGCATGGTATGAAGGGGACGCGAATGGTCCGAAGTTCAATAACACGATCAACGGAGCGAACCGGACGGGTGCCACCCTCACTCCACCGGTTTGGGACTACGCGCATGGAAATGGTCCTTTGCAGGGGAATTCGATCACGGGTGGCTTTGTCTATCGCGGCACCAATATTCCGGAGCTTTTTGGCAAATACATCTTCTCCGACTACAACTCGGGCAACATTTGGTCGCTGGAGCGTACTGATGAGCCCGGAAATCCTGATGTCGTTCGTATTGCGGGCGACGGCGGGATCGCAGGCTTCGGGCCGGATCCCTCGAACGGCGATGTTTTGATGGCGGACGTGAACAGCGGGCAGATTCACCGGCTCGTCGCGAGGGATGTCGGAACGGCCTTCCCGGCGACGCTCACTGCGACCGGGATTTTTTTAGATGTGGCATCCCTCACCCCCAATCCCGGAGTGGTGCCTTACGATGTCAATCTTCCTTTCTGGTCGGACCACGCCATCAAGCAACGTTGGTTCGCGATTAAAAATACCGTCGAGCAAGTGGGCTACTCGAAGGATGATCCGTGGACCTTTCCGAACGGCATGGTCTGGGTGAAACATTTCGACCTAGAACTTGAGCGGGGAAATCCCGCGACGAAGAAACGCATCGAGACCCGGGTCCTGGTCAAGAATCAAACCGAGGAAGTTGCCAACACGATCGTCCTTCCCGGGGAAGCTCCGTGCAAGGTCCTGGTCCCGGGCGATGCTTCCCTCGAATCGACTTGGATGGCAACGGGCTTTGACGATTCGGCCTGGCTCCCGGCGGTGACCGGCATTGGCTACGATGAAAATTCGACCTATCAAGCGCTTTTTGGCACCGGGGGAAACCTCGGCAATCAAATGAACGGGGTAAACACTTCGGTCTATGTGCGCATTCCTTTCCAAGTCACCGATGCGGCTTCAGTCGAGAAACTCACGCTGAGGATGAAATATGACGACGGCTTCGTGGCCTATCTCAATGGCCAACGGGTCGCCGAGGCGAACCCTCCCACCACGACGCTGGCCTACAATTCCGGAGCAGGCGGAGACAACCCGGATGGCAATGCGGTGACCTTCCAAGACTTCAACCTCGATCCCTTCGTCGCTCTTCTGTTCGAGGGAGAAAACGTCCTTGCGATCCAAGGTTTAAACAACGGAATCGGCAGTTCGGACATGCTCATTGTCCCCGAGCTTCTCACTGGAAAAGTGAATACCATCGAAGGGGTCTATGGCGTTTCCTATCAATGGAATGAGGCTGGGACCGAAGCCACCTTGGTCGGAAGCGGTGGAGAGAATATCGATCTGACGGTGGATACCGGAGAGGAGATCCGTTTGCAGCGGTGGAACATTCCGTCGCGGGCGTCGTGTCTCATCTGTCACACTCCGCAGGCCGGCCATGCCCTTTCTTTCAACACCCGCCAGCTGAATCGTGACGGCATGCTGGAAGGGTCGCCCGGGAATTTTATCAACCTCCTCCATCGCAGCGGATACCTGGATACGCTTCCGGAGTCTCCGGCTTCTCTACCGCGACACCTTGCTCCCACGGAATCTGACTACTCGCTGGAAGCCCGCGTGCGATCCTACCTCGCCGTCAATTGTGCCTATTGTCACCAAGATCCCGGCACCGCTTTACCGTCGGCTTGGGAAGGGAATCATCACCTCACCTTGGACGAGACCGGGATCATCAATGGCCAGGCCATGGCGGGGACCCGGAATCCTGATGACCGTCTCATCGTTCCCGGGAATCCCGAGCGCTCGGTCATTCTGAATCGTGTCGCGGCCACCAATGGGTACACCCGCATGCCGGCTCTCGCGACGAACGAATTGGACGAGGCGGGAATTGAGCTTCTGACGGCTTGGATCAATCAAGAGGCGAGTGATCTCACCAACTATGCCGCCTGGCGGGTGGTGAACTTTGGCAGCGCTTCATCCGCTGAAGGCGAGCCGGGTTTCGATGCCGATGGCGATGGAATCAGTAATCATGACGAATGGATTGCGCTCACCAATCCGGATGACCCGACCGACGTGCTCCACCTGGCTTTCAGCATGGTCGAGGGCAACATCGAGATTGAAATCCCCGGACGGGCCAACCGCAGTTTCGTTGTCGAGCGTTCCACCAACATGTCCGATTGGCTTCGATGGAGTGTGCCCGGTAACGACGGAATTCCTCGCAATCCGTCGGGCTCCTCGACTCTTTCGGGTGCTGCCGCAGGAGAGAGCGAATTTTTTAGATACCGGATCGAGGAACGATAAGGTCCTCTCGGCGAAGGAGGCTGGGTGCACCCAAGAGACGCCCTTGGATTGCTGATGGGCAAGGACGGAGGGAGGGTAAATTGAGGCAGTGGCGCATGAGGGAATCTGGAACAAAAAAATACCGGCCCTGTTTTGAGGGCCGGCATCTGTTGAAGGGAACTCAAATTCCCCGTGACTCTCTAGTTGGGGCCGGGGGTATATTCCTCGACGACGTAGAAGAGCTTTGTTTCGCTTGGTTCGACGTTGAAGAGGGCCGTTGTCTCGGTTGAGGAAATGTCCTCCGCAACAATAGTCCAGGTATTGGTCGGGGTGTCGAGGGTGGCATTGCTGCGGACGCGGTAGAGTTTGCCGTCCTTATTGGGCCATTCGAGATCGAAACCAACTGCCGGTTCGGTTGCGGCGGTGATGGAGATGACGAAGGGTCTGGCATCTGACAAAACGATCGTGAGGGGCTCGGAAAGGGCGTAGACCCCCAAGGTGGCAGTAGTGTCGGCATTAAAGCGGTTCCATACGCGACTGGAATTGTTCGCATTTGTGTTGCCATTACTCGCCCGAACCTCGTCCGAGGTATCGCCCAAGGGATTGACGGAGCTTCCGAACCCTCCTGTCCAGGTGGTCTTTCCATGATTAGCATCCGGATTCACCGTCTGATTGCCATTTTGATCGAGGAATGGCGAGTAGAACACACCACTCACCCGCTGTGTGTTATTGCCGGTGCCATCCGCTTGAGTGACACCAACAGCACTTTCAAACGGGTTGCTCCAGCTGTCATAAATGTCGTTGTTGTTCCGGGCGATCGCGGTCGTGCCATCCATCGCGTAGACCGGCACGCCTGCGCCGCCCTGGTCTGAACCGCCGGTAAAATCACCAGTGCCCGACCGAACAAGGGGACTACTAAGCGGCGAGACTCCCTGGGCCAAACTGCTATCCGTGTTCACCCACACCATTGCGGTCCAACCTGTGGAGGTCGCGAGGGCGGGGTTCTCCTGGGCCTGAGCCGTGGCGAAGTCATCGTAGACAGCGGGGTCATCGGACGTCGCATCGATCACGCCAAGTGTGTGGAAAGCGAGTCGGTATTGATCGCCGACTACCCAGGCGACACCGGAGTTGGGATTGATTCCGCCATTGGCGGTCACGTCCAGAATGCCATATTGGCCGGCGAGTTGCGCGGTTCCAGGGCTAATTCCGCCAAAAGCAAGGCCTGCGAGGCATGCCACCCGATTGAGAGAGAAAAGGATTTTTGATTTCATTGAGAGTCGAGAGAGGTTTGTATAGAGAAGTTTAAAGAAATGGAAAAAAAGCTGGCCCGGACTTTGCCCAAGCCACCTCTTGAAAGGTAGATCTGGGTGGAGAAAGGTAGATCTGGGTGGAGAAAGGTAGATCTGGGTGGATCGAAGGATTAATTCCTACGACGACGCAGCAGCAGGAGGCCAGCGAGTCCACCAAGCAAAGCGGAGGAAGGCTCGGGAATGGCGTCCGTAACCGTGAATGGCTCAGATATGGCGTAGACCCCCAAGCTGGCCGTGTTGTCGGCATTAAAGCGATTCCACACGCGACCGGGATTGTTCGCGTTGGAGTTGCCGTTGCTCGCGCGAACCTCGTCCGAGGTATCGCCTAGGGGATTGACAGAGACTCCAAAACCGCCTGTCCAGTTGGTCTTTCCATGAATCGCATCCGGGTTCACCGTCTGGTCGCCATTTTGATCGAGGAAGGGCGAGTAGAACACACCACTCACCCGCTGTGTGTTATTGCCGGTGCCATCCGCTTGAGTGACACCAATACCACTTTCAAACGGGTTGCTCCAGTTGTCGTAGATGTCGTTGTTGTTCCGGGCGATCGAGGTCGTGCCATCAATCGCGTAGACCGGCACGCCTGCGCCGCCCTGGCCAGACCCGCCGGTAAAATCGCCGGTACCCGACCGAACAAGGGGACTGCTAACCGGGGAGACTCCTTGGGCCAAGCTGATATTCGTGTTCACCCATACCATCGCGGTCCAACCTGTGGAGGTCGCGAGGAGGGAGTTCTGCTGGGCCTGATTGGTGGCGAAGTCGTCGTAGACGGCGGGGTCATTGGACGTTGCGGGGATCGTACCAAGAGTGTGAAAAGCGAGGCGGTATTGGTCACCGGCCGCCCAGGCGACGGCCGTATTGGGGTTGATGCCCCCGTTGGCGGTCAGATCAAGGATACCGAACTGGCTCACGAGCGCGGCGTTTGCAAGGCTACCTGCGACGAATGAGACCGTGGCAGCAATAATTGTTTTTTTCATTTTTTTAAACTGAGGGTTTTGAGCCAAAACCAATCGCGCGAAGAGCCGGAAAAAACTCCGAACCTCCGGCTTGTGTTCATAGGCTGGATGACCTACAGGATAAGGCTCCCGCCTAGGGCGTCAAGGAATATAATTGAACGTTGTGGTCGCTCGGTCATAATACGTTCCGCAGTAATTCGACCCGGCAACGACGGAATTCCTCGCAATCCGTCGGGCTCCCCGACTCTTTCGGGTGCTGCCGCAGGAGAGAGCGAATTTTTTAGATACCGGATCGAGGAACGATAAGGTCCTGGAGACTGAAACTTTCTCCGGTGAGGGCACCGTAGGGAAGGGGTTCTCCTCCTTATGAAATCGAAACTCTTCCCAATCCTTTTTGTCTTCTTCATTTGCCCGCTGGCCTTCGCCGCTTCCCTCGTCGATGCCATCGCCGGGAAGAAAACGATCTTCCTTGGCGACAGCATCACGCAAGCGGGAGCCTACGTGAGCTTTACTTCGTATTACCTTCAGCGGCTTTATCCCGATCAGAATTTCGAGATCTACCCGCTGGGCCTTGCCAGCGAGACTCTGTCCGGACTCAGCGAAGACGGGCACGCGGGTGGCCGTTTTCCTCGACCCTGTCTTTTCGAGCGTCTCGGTCGTGTATTGGAGAAAGTGGAGCCGGAAGTTGTCTTCGCCTGCTACGGGATCAATTGTGGGATTTACCAACCGCTCGATGAGAAACGCTTCACTGCTTTCAAGGCCGGAGTGGGACGACTGATCAAGGACTGCAAAGCGGCAGGAGTGGAGCAGATCGTCATTGTGACTCCGCCCATCTACGATGTCACGGTAAAGGAAGGGGAGTTCAACTACGACAGCGTGATGACGGCTTACGCGGCCTGGGAAACCACGATCAACGAAGAAGGCGTCCATGTCATCGATCTCCACTCCGCGATGCGCAAAGCCCGCGATGCCCGGAGCGAAGTTTTTTCGAAAGACAAGGTCCACCCCGGAAATGAAGGCCACCTCTTCATGGCCACTGCGATCTTGAAGGGACTGGGTGTGGCCGTGCCGATAGCAGACCTGGCCACGGTTCAAAATGACCCGCTTTTTAAACGCATCGACCACCTGCGGAGTCATCGCAGCCAGCAGTGGATGAAACACATCGGCTACCATCGCGAGAAGCTTGTCGAGCCGCAACCTTTGGGAGAGACCAAAAAGGAAGTGGCCCAAATGCAGGCCGGGATTGATGCGCTCCGGAGGAAGGAGTAGCCGGGGTCCGGGCCGCCCGGTCTTGGATCTATGGGTATCTCCGGGTGGATGGAGGTGGCAAGGGTCCGGGTGGTAGGGATCGGCTCGGTCCAATGAGGTCCGCCTTGTGGCGATCGCCATACAAATGCCTCCAGGCCTGATGGCGCGCGTGGAAGCGGCGGGTCAACGTCGGTGAAACGGAGTGGGGACATTCTTGTCCCCGGCGGTGCGGGCTTGGTTGAGGGGGGACCAAAAGCTGGAGCTTTTGGCTACGTTTTGGCGCGCGTGGAAGCGGCGGGTCAACGTCGGTGAAACGGAGTGGGGACATTCTTGTCCCCGGCGGGGTGGGCTTGGTTGAGGGGGGACCAAAAGCTGGAGCTTTTGGTTACGTTTTGGCGCGCGTGGAAGCGGCGGGTCAACGTCGGTGAAAAGGAGTGGGGACATTCTTGTCCTCGGCGGGGTGGGCTTGGTTGAGGGGGATCAAAAGCTGGAGCTTTTGGCTACGTTTTGGCGCGCGTGGTAGCGGCGGGTCAACGTCGGTGAAACGGAGTGGGGACATTCTTGTCCTCGGCGGGGTGGGCTTGGTTGAGGGGGGACCAAAAGCTGGAGCTTTTGGCGACGTTTTATTCCCGGGTGGTGGAGCGGTTGGGGAAGAGGCGGGAGGCTGGAAGCGTGCTTCTTGTCTCGACCGGCAAGAGCTGTCCTCTCTGCGGGAATTTCCTTCACGATCTTTTCGTGCATATCGGTGAGGCGGAAGTCTCTTCCTCGGAAGCGGTAGGTGGGTTGTTCGCGGTCGAAGCCGGGTTCGGCGCTCTGGCCGTGGATAAAACCGCGCTGGAGGCCGGCGCTGGCCATCCACATCGTGAAGGCCTCGATGTGGTGGTGCGGCTGACGGTCTTGCGGTTCCCGCCCATTGGATTGTGGCCGAATTCCCCCCTGGGATCACGAGGGTGTCGTCCGGCATCCCGCGATCCTTGAGATAGGCGGAATAATGATCAGCTTTGATATTGATATGGGCTTTGACGTGGTTAGCGTAATCGCCAGTGGCCAGAAGTAAAAAGAGAAGGACAAAAAGCCGTAAGGCAGGCAAGGGACCGCTTGAGGGGACTCCCGAGATGATCTTGAAGCGGGCTGAGGAGCAACTCTTGGGGGGAAGGGTGTTGCGAGCCCGCGAGGGGTTCCGGAGGCTTTTTAAGTTGGAGCCGGAGGTTTACCGTGAGCGCTATATTGAAGTGACACGGACTGCGATTGGCTTTGCGATTTCGGAAGGGAAAACGGATCAGGCCAGGCAGTGGCTGGATTATTTGAAAAATGAACTCGGTGTTGATCCAGGGGAGTTGGAACTTGAGGAGCTGAAGCTGGCCAGCGCATTGGGTGATGAGTCCGCTTCGGACGAGTTGGCCCGCAGCGAGCTAAATTCCGGGGATGAAAGGCTGCGTTTGCGTGGGGCTGACGCTCTCGTTCTTGCCGGGGCACCGGAGGCCGAGCCGGTCTGCCGGGCGATCAGGCATCTTTGCCGGAGTGAATGGAGCGAGATGCGCGATGCCCTTCAGGGGGTGGGGCGGAAGTCTGCCTTCGCGCACTGGAGATTATTTCTAAGGGGCTGCGCGGCCTATTATCAGAATGACGCGCCATTGGCGGCGTCGTGTTTTTCCAAGTTGCCGGCGGGGACGATCCCCGCGCGGAAAGCGGCGGCGTTTGGCGGTTGGCGTGGAAAGGACGCAGGCAGTTTCCCGGAATCCATGCTCAAGGAGAGGTGTCATCTGATCGGGGAATCCGAAATGGCCGATGCTTTGGTGAAATCCCAGCACTTCTGGACAAAGGGGATGTATGCAAAGGCGTATCAGGCGATGAAACATTCCGGTGCCAGGTTTCCTGATCTGAAGGTAAGCTTGGCAGGACAGGTGTCGCATTTTTTTCAACATGCTGATGTTTCTCTCAATCGGACCGAACGTGGTCGCTGGCTCGAGTTTGCGGCCTCGGCGATGAGCAAAAGGAGCTTCAACACGGAGGCCGATAATTATGTCTTGGCCAATACGCTGATCCACGGAGGAGACTACGAGTGTGATGCCATCTGGGAGATTTACCGGAGGGGCCGAGAGGCGACGCGTGGGAAAAATGCCCGTTTCGTCGCCTTGTGTTATGTGATCCGCGCCACTTCGGATCTCATTCTGGAATGCGAATGCGAAGAGTGCGTGCAGTTTGGTCATGAGTGTGCGATTTTCAAACTGGAGGCGGCCATTCAAGCTGACCCGGGTTATGAACCCGCGTATCTGAAGCTCCTGGACTCCTATCGGGTGCTCAGGAAAAAGTCGGAAAGAAACAAGCTGCTTGATAAAATGAGCACACGGTTCCCCGAGTCGAAAACGAGCTTGTTGGCGGCAGGCCGTGCTTGTCTGGATCGGAAGGCTCATGCCAAGGGACTTGCTTATCTGGAAAAAGCGCGCGAGGCGGCTCCTCTGGACGGCGAGGTGAGAGCTGAAATCCGCCGGGGATTGGTGGCTAAAGCAGTCGGGCACTATGCCAAAGGCACTCCGCCGCAATTCGAAAAAGCCCGTGAAAGCTTTGAGTTGCTTCTCAAAGAAACGCCCCGCAATCCAGACTTTGGCGAAACAGAAGAGATTGTTTATTTACGTTGGTCAGTGCTGGAGGAACTGGCGGTGGAGGGCAAGGAGTCCCAGAAAGACGACAAGCGTCTCCTGGCCAAGGGGATTGATTCCCACGTGGCCGAGTTTGTTCTCGCTTTCTACCGGGAACACCACGCCCCACAACTTCACGGGAAAAGAGCGAAGAGCATCCCCATGGTAGAGCCCCGGGGCGAAAAAACTCTCGCTCAGGCGCTCCAGATGCTGCGATTTTTACTCAATGGCATGAAATCTGAACGCGGGAAGGGTATCAGGGAAGAATGGCTTGACTTTTTGGAGGACTACATTGACGACGCATTGCCTGAACTTACTAAAAAGGACAGGGGAATTGCCGTGGAAATGTATCGATTATTGCAGGAAACCCACCATTTTTGGACGCGTTATCCTGCCGATTTGATTGATCAATGGAGAGAGCTCGACAAAGACGACCCCTTGTTTACGGTTTGGTTTTGGCAAGATATTGATGAAGAACCTACCCAGGAAGAGATCGATAAAACTCGCAAAGAAGCAGAAAAGAGAGGCGATCGGATGGCCCTGACCGCCCTTGACGCGTATCTCAAGGTGTTGAGAGAGAACAATGCCGAGATTTCAGACGAAGATGCCGCGATTTTCGGGAAAGGTGGGATGACGTTGGACCAAGCGGAGATGATGGCGGCGGTCTTGAAGCCAATGGCTCCTGCTGAGCGGATTCGTTTTTTAATGGGGCAAGGTGCCTCGCGAGAGGAAGCGGAGGTCATCTCCAGCGTCGTCGATACCTTCGGTTCCGCAGCCCCTCCCGAGGGGCTGCCATCTGCGAAAGAATCTCCCGCCAAGCCCAAGCCCCAACCACGGCCGGCGGCCAAGCCCTCCGATCCTGATCCCAATCAATTCGACCTCCCATTCTAAGACCCTCCGACCTATGCATCCCTATCAAACCCTTCACGTCACCCTCGACGATGATTCAGAGACCATCCGGCAGGCCTATCTGGACGCGGTCCGGCGTCATCCCCCTGAAAGTGATCCCGAAGGTTTTCGTCTCATCAACGATGCCTACGAGCTGATCAAAACCGAGGACGCCCGGCTCTCACGTGAGATTGGCGGCAAGATCTCGGGTTCGACAATTCTCGCTTCGCCCATAGAAGCCGCTTTGATGTTTTTCAAAGCGGACCTTGATCCCAAGCCGCCTGCCGAAGCTGATTTTTACACTTTCCTACGTTCATGAACGAACTTGATCAAGATTGGAAGACCGCGCTGAAGCACCGCTGTCTGATGGCGATCTCCCGTCTGCCGGATGAGCTGGAGGAGGACAAACTCTCAGAGGACGTCTCCGAGCCTCCTGCGCTCTATGCATTTTACGAAGAGCTTCTCTCGATGCGTAATGAGGTGCGAAAGGTTAACCGGAAAACAGCCGATACCTTTGGCCGTTTCGGCGATGTCTTGGAAGGGATGCGAAGCGATAGTGGTAAATTGCGCGAGCACCTTTTCAAAGAATCCGACGCTGCCGGAAAAAAATCCGGCATCTCCCGAAACGTAGCCCTGGCAATGGTTGATCTCTTGGACCGCATTCAGCGTCTCGAAGATGCCGCCCGTAAGCACAGCCAAAAAGGATGGCGCGGAGCCTTCAAAGCCCGGGAATATGGGGAACAACAAAGCGGGGCTCTTGCGATCCTCGCGGAGCATCTCAAAAAACTGCTCGAGGAAGTCAAGGTGGAGCCCATCAACGCGAGCCCTGGCGATCTCTTTGACCCCCTCTGCATGAAGGCCATCGGGATGGTCGATCAGGGCACTGACCACGAAAACGAGGCGTCCCAGCTTCAAGTGGCGGAGGAATGTCTTCCGGGTTACCGCATGGGCGCGCACTGCCTGCGGCCCGTCGAAGTTTCCCTGACCCGCCGGAATAACCCTTCGTAAAACTATAAACTCATGACATCCACAGACTTGGAAATGATTGCCGGGATTGACCTCGGCACCACGAACTCTGCCATCGGCATTATCGAAAACGGGGTTCCCCGTTTAATTCAAATTGACGGACGTCCGACGATGCCATCGTGTGTCGGACTGGACGAATCCGGGGAAATACTCGTCGGCCAACCCGCCCTGAACCAGATCGTCGCCGCCCCGGAGCGGACCATCACTTCGGTCAAACGTCAGATGGGATCTGATTTGCATCTCAAGCTGGGAGACCGGGAGTATCGACCTGAGGAGATTTCCGCATTCATCTTGAAGCGTCTCAAGGAAGAGGCGGAGCGCGACCTTGGTCGTCCGGTCAACAAAGCCGTGATAACCGTGCCCGCTTATTTTGATGAGAAACAACGCCGTGCGACCCAAAATGCCGCCGAACTGGCGGGACTCGAAGCGGTCCGTATTCTCAATGAACCCACTGCGGCGGCTCTCGCTTACAACCTTCAGGGGAATAAACGACAAACGATTCTCGTCTATGATCTCGGTGGAGGAACATTTGATGTTTCTTTGGTAAACTGTGAAAATAACCTCGTGGAAGTCCGTGCCAGCCACGGTGACACCCACTTGGGGGGTGATGATTTTGACGAAGCTCTTCTCGAGCATATTGCGGAGGCCTGGCAGGGTTCCGAGGCACTGGATCTGAATGATCCCCGGATCTCCCGGCGGCTGATCATGGCGGCGGAGGCGGCCAAGTGCCGCCTTTCCGATCATCCCTTCGTGGAAATTCGTGAGGATTATCTGTCCGGTGATACCCATTTGGAGATGGAACTCTCTCGCGATGACTTGGAAAAACTCATCGAACCCATGCTTGAAAAAACCTGGGAGTCCATGAATGCAGCCCTCAGTGACGGAGGACTGACCCCCCGTGATGTCGATAAGATCTTACTCGTCGGCGGCTCCACCCGGATTCCCTTGGTGCAAAGAATGATCGAGGAACGCATTGGGCAGCAGGCGAGCCGCGAGGTGGACCCGGATTTGATCGTCACGATGGGAGCTGCCATTCAGGGTGCCATCATCGCCGGACAGGATGTCGGCTCGATTTTGGTCGATATTTCCACCCAGACGTTTAGCACCGAGGCCCTCCGGCCTGATTATATGGGGCTGATTTGCGTCCCTGTCATCCAGCGGGGAACCCCCCTTCCCGTCACCAGATCCGAGGCCTTTGCCACCCCTGTCGATAATCAGGAAAGAATTGAGGTGACCGTTTTCCAGGGAGAATCCACCGACCCCGACGAAAATTTGGAAATAGGGATGTTCGAAGTCGATGGACTCGATCAGGTCCCCGCCGGAAACATAATCCTTATCGAGTTCTCCCTTGATCTCAACGGGATGTTGAAGGTGACAGCCAAGGAGAAATCGACCGGACTGGAGAAGGCCGTCACGATCGATACCCGGGATGTCGGGGCCTCTTTTGATCTTGGAGAAGCCCGCAAGCGGATGTCCGAGGCATTTGGCGAGGAACCTCCTGCCAAAGAGGTGATCGCGGGCGGGGCAGACAGCGGCGAACATGCCGAACTCACCCGGGCCAGGGATTTGAAAAAGCGTGCGAAAAAGCTCATGGAGCAAGATCTCGATTCCGAAGACTCTGAGGATGTCAACAATCTGCTGGCGAAGAGCTTAACCGCGATTAAGGCGGGGGACTTTAGCGGACTCAATGAGCTTTCCGATAAGCTCGAAGACATCATTTTCTACCTCGAAGAGTGAGCTTGGATCAAAAACTAAACTGTCCGTCCTGTCGGCGTGAGTATGAAATTGATCACGCCCGACCGGGGCCTGCGATCTGCTCCCGCTGTGCCTGTGAGTTTGAAATTCTGGTATCGATCCGGACCTCTGCCTCAGATCAGCTGGGTAAGGCATGGCAAGCAGTACGGGAGATGAATTATCGGGCCGCGTCTCAATACGTGGAAAGCGCCTGGAAATTGCTCTCGGCTGAAGAGATCGCGGAATGCGGGATGATCGTGAGCGTCTTGACTGGCGATGAAGCAGGAATCCGCCGATGGGGATCTGCGATGAGTAGTTCGTAGCGGTGTCCCTGCCCCATTGTTTCATTCGCCCGAAAACGTGTGCCACTCTCACTTGGATCGAATTCAAGTCATTTTAACCGGAACTTCGCCCCTTAATCCAGCGATAACTCGCTGATTGGCAACGCTTTACGGACCAAGATCCCAAATTACACCCCTGTTTGTAGCCATGTAAATAGTGATTTAATTATTGACTTAATAGACTTTA
>Ga0209491_10002509_pt1 | contig 32612 bp, 32 predicted proteins | sample BON02_FD_187213 | JGI IMG/M metagenome (GOLD analysis project Ga0209491, IMG submission 187213) | Freshwater microbial communities from Lake Bonney liftoff mats and glacier meltwater in Antarctica - BON-02 (SPAdes) (version 2) | ecosystem: Environmental > Aquatic > Freshwater > Ice > Glacier... | reverse complement strand
ACAAATTCCTATTTTAATTGGCGTTTTATATTTTCTATTTCAGTTACCAGTTGTTAGAAAAAATATGTTTAAATATTTACCAATGTTATTTACGAATGATGGAAACACTAATTTATCTGGATATATTACCAATAGTATACTGTTTGCTGGATTGTTTTTTTTAATGACAAAAGGAATAAGACATTTTTCTTTTTAATATTTTGATAAAATTTGATAAAATTAAATGAATGATTTAGTAATATTATATGAATTTATATAAAATTATATGATAACTTATATAATTTTAGTATATAAATGAGAAAAGATAAATCACTCAAAAATAATAATAATAACGTCATGTTAATGAGAGAATATATAAAAGCATTAATAGAAAATGTTGATACAAAAAAAATACTCAAAGAAATTAATTTAATTTTTGATGGAGGGGTTTTTAATTGTGGGTTTGCAGTAGGTATATCTATGTATATTAAAGAACTAGAAAACCAAAATTATATCAAAATAAACAAAATATCTGGTTGTAGTTCTGGCGCATTAGTTGCATTATGGTTTATTCGTGGATGCAAAGAATCAGGTATTCCTTATTTTGAAAAAATAATGCAGACCTTCAAAAAAGAATTTAATTTTCAGGAATTAAAAAATTCAGCACATGAGTATGTTAAAACCTTATTCATAAAAGATAAAAATGATAAAAATGATAATGAATATGAAGATGTTTCCGTATTAAATGATAAATTATTTATTAATTATTATGATACAACTACAAATAAACAAATTATTGTTTCAAATTTTAATACAATTGAACATTTGACACAATGTTTGATGCGATCTTGTTTTATCCCATATATTATTGATGGAAATGCGCGATGTGACGAACATTATATAGATGGAGTTGTTCCTCATATATTCAATGATGAACACTGTGAATCTCTTTTTATTAAATTACTTACTTTAAAAAAATGTCCAAGAGCATTTTTTTTAAAAAATGAAAATAACATACATTTTCGTTTACTAACCGGCGTTACTGATGCGAATGATTTTTTCATAATAGGGAAATCTGATATGTGTTGTTATGTAAAAAATATGTCATTTTATGATGTTTTAATATTGAGAGGAAGAGAGATATTATTTATTGGTATTATTTCCATAATTGAATGGATTGTTTTTATTAAAATGTATATTCCTGAAAATATTAAAAATTCATTAATGTATAATAGGATATTTCAAATCAGTAAATTATTAATTAGAGATATTGCTGATCGGGTTCTTGTATAATAGCATGATTCGCGATGATGTATATTATATATAATAGCATGATTCGCGATGATGTATATTATATATAATAGCATGATTCGCGATGATGTATATTATATATAATATAATATAATATATACATTAGTTAATTTTGATAATTCAAAATATATTTTTATATGATTTTTTGATTTTTTTGATTTTTTTGGTTTTATTTTTACGAGATTTAATAGTTTTTTTATTTTTTATTTTTTTCTCTCCCGGAGCATACTTTAAAAAATATTCGTCATATTTTTTTGTTCCACGAGATGATTTTAGTTCTTTAAATTTTAGTGATCTATTTTCACGAATAGAGAGTAACGTAGCCTCAGTTCCATAACATTCTTTATTAAATCGTTTTAATAACCCTTTTTGAGATAATCTGTTTTTAGATTGAACTTTAAATAAATATTGCATCATACATAATATTCTATCTTCGTCATAATATGGACGATTCGCATAAATAAATGCCAAAAATAAATTTATCATAGTATCAATTGACGCAATTTTTATAGTATCATTTTTTATTCGGATTGTATTATAACTATGACACCCTAACGTGTTATAAATAAAACATACACTCTCATTATTCACACTAATTTCATAATGTGGAGCAATAATCTCACCGGCTCCTGGTTTTTTATATATTTTTACGTTTTTAATACCTTTTGATTCTAAATCGCGTTTTATTCGTAATGCCGAATTTTCAGCATTTTCAGATAGTACATCAAAATCAGGTATATTGTGTTTTGATGATTTTGTTTTTTTAGGTAAATATTTTTTATAAAAACTTGCGGCATAACCTCCAAAAAATATTAATCCTTGACTAATTATAGACTTTTTTATTGTAGTATATAATGTATCTGATAATTCAGACGACCCTTCAAAATCACGCATAAATTGTACAGAATCACATTCGCGCTTTTTAATAGGATAATGTTTATTTAATAATAGTAAGCGTTTATATATCTTTTCCCACCGTGAAATATCGCCTGCTGGTCTTGATAATTCTTTATATACATTTAATCTTAATAAATTTGAAGGAGCATATAAAATTCCATTAATTTTTATTGATTTTTTTTGAATATTATAAAACAATTCTTTTTCCATATAGGTAATATCAGCAATAGGAATAAAATTTACTTGAACTTTAAATGTTCCTACATGCATCCCTGCTCTTGCTTCAACGTCATCATATCCTAATTTTGCGTAAATATCTGCTAATTCTTTCGCATCTTCTAGTGCGGTTGGGGAATAAAAATCATAATCAGGTATTTCAATATTTTTGTCATAAAACTGGTCTTCTTTTGGAAGAATATTATTTAACGCGGTTCCGCCATAACATACTAATTTTTTTTCCCTTAAAAAATCTTCTAAAATTTCAATAATTTTTGTTATTATAGGTGATGTCGCTTTTTTTATTTTTTCTGTTTTTTCTATATCATCAACTGATTCTCGAAGTATTTCTATTTCTTTTTCCTTTAATGTTTTTTTTTCAGTAATACAATTTTTTTTATCACTCATTACTAAATATCACTAATTATATATTTTAAGAATATAATATTATATATTTTAAGTATATAATATTATATAAACTAGATTAATTTTCTATTCTCTCTAATTAGATTTGATTTAACCAAATTTTCTAAATAGTAAAAGAATAAAAATCAGAAGTGATTGGTCTTGTTTTAAATGATGTTGAATCAGTAGGAGGAGGCGGGAGTTTAATATATACCGGAATATATCTAAGATTTTCTGGTTTTAAAACAAAAGCAGAACCAGCATTATCAAATAACTCATCATAAAATTCCATATTTGTATCAAAATTCTGGAAAGACATACCAACCATTTGACATCCGTATTTCATGGAAAGGGACGCTGATGGATTAATTGTATTGATAGATAGGTCAGGCAAACAAATAGACATTTGTTTTTTGTTAAATTCAATTAATTCATCCATATCGGTGGTATATTTTACATCATGATAACGAAGACAACGCATAAAAACTGAATTGCTTGCGATATTTACATATTCATCTAATGTAGTATTTTCAAACAATGCGTTTGTTTTATCTATAATTAAAATAATTTTCCCCATTAACTCTTTTAAAGGGGTTGTTCCTAAATTTTTTCCATTATTTTCGTAACTATATTTTTTTCCTAATAATCTAGACTCTAAACGATTATATAATGTGTTTGCCATTTTATCATAAATTATATTATTTTTACTCATAATTCGTAGATGAATAATTAAAGGATCGCCTGAATTAGGGCACGTACTGCCTGAAAAAGCATAATCTTGGATGATTTCCATTGCTTCTGAAAAAGGAATACTATTATAAGTTTCTTTTATAGTAAAATCATTTAAAGTAGATACAGCGATAACTGGTTCATTATTAAGTGAAAAAATTTGAAAATCAAGACATCTTGCTCCTTGTTTAATACATTCTTTAAGAGCACATATATTAACAAAATCATTTTTATAGTTACCTGCAGAACAGCAATTATATGCGGTTTTTATATAATAATCGCGTAGATTATAAGTAAATTGTTCTTGATTGTTTGGGTTAATTGTTTTTATTAACGGGAAGTCAGTATATAATTTTTGTAATTGATTACAATTTTTATCATTTAAATGAAGTTTACTGTATATCCATGCAATAGTATAAATAATAATTATACTAAATAAAAAAATAGCAGAAAATTTTATGAATTCATTATTATTGTTATTCATTAATATTCAATTAATTAATTAATTAGTTACTTATAATAAATGTATATTTTTTATAGATTAATAAATATACATTTATTATAAATATAGTTAAATAATATTCCTAATAATATATTAGTATTATAATATATTATACATAAATGCCTGGTGGGTTATTAAATTTAGTATCCTATGGAAATCAAAATTTAATACTTAATGGGAATCCCTCAAAAACTATGTTTAAATGTGCTTACTCTAAATATACCAATTTTGGTCTTCAAAAATTTCGAATTGATTTTGATGGTTCACGGACATTACGAATGAATGAATCTTCTAAATTTGATTTTAAAATATCGCGGTATGCTGATTTATTAATGGATACTTATTTGGTTGTTACACTTCCAACAATATGGAGTCCAATTCTTCCACCTAAAGATTGTAGCGGAGAATGGTTGCCATATGAATTTAAATGGATTGAAAATTTAGGAACTCAAATGATAAAAGAAGTAAAATTTTTAGTAGGAGGTCAAGTTATACAAAAATTTTCAGGACAATATTTATATAATTTAGTAGAGAGAGATTTTACTGAAACTAAGAAAAAAATTTATTACAATATGACTGGTAATATTGCTGAATTAAATGATCCAGCAAATTCTGGGTCACGAATAAATGTATATCCTAGCGCGTATTATGAAGACCCACTAGAAGGATATGGACCAGAACCTTCTATACGCTCTAGAAAATTATATATTCCTCTTAATATATGGTTTACATTAGCAGCAAAAATGGCATTTCCATTAGTAAGTTTACAATACAATGAATTTCATATTGAAGTTGAGTTAAGACCGGTTAATGAACTTTTCATTATAAGAGATGTTACATCACCATCAGAATTGTCATATATTCACCCAAATCAAAATGAAGAAAAACTTCAATTTCACCGCTTTTTACAACCTCCGCCAAAACCAGTTGAAGGAACAGGCGATTTAATTTATGATGATAAAAGAACAAACTGGGCAGCAGATATTCATTTAATTAGTACTTATGCTTTTTTATCAGAAGATGAAGTTAAGATATTTGCTTCTCATGAACAAAAATATTTAATTAAGGAAGTATATGAATATACATATCATAATGTCACTGGTTCTAAAAAAGTTGAATTAGATAGTTTAGGTATGGTTGCTAATTGGATGTGGTATTTTCAAAGAAGCGATATTTATTTGAGAAATGAATGGTCAAATTATACAAACTGGCCTTATAATTATTTACCATATGATTTAATTGATCCTAAAACAGCAACAAATGTATATAAAATGCCAATAACTGAATCTCCTTGTCCTGGTTCTGGTCCTGGTTCATCGTTATATAATCCAGGAACTAACCCTTCTGTAGTATTAAACACTACTTCTGGAATTAATGATACAAAAATATGGTTAACTGGGCGCTATCATGAAGAGAATCAAAAAGATATTATGTATAAATGGTCTTTAATACTTGATGGAAAATATAGAGAAAATGAGTTTGATGCAGGAGTTTTTAATTATATAGAAAAATATGTAAGGACTTCTGGAAATTCGCCTGATGGATTATACTGTTATAATTTTAATTTACAAACAAGTCCTTTTGACTTTCAACCAAGCGGAGCAATGAATTTAAGTAAATTTAATAATATTGAATTTGAATTTAAAACATATCAACCTCCGCTAGAGAGTAACGTTCAGGTATTAGAAATATGTGATGGTGAAGGTAACATTATTGGTATAAATAAACCAACGTGGCGTATATATGATTATAATTATGATCTTACTGTTTTAGAAGAAAGATATAACGTTCTTATTTTTACATCTGGTACTGCGGCATTAATGTACGCAAGATGAAACAATAATATAACAATTAAATAAAAAATAAAATAAAATGAATTTTATTTTTTATATATAATTTTTATTTCTAAATAATTAAATAAATTTAAGATCGAGCAGCGGCGGCTGCAGCGGCAGCAGACCGACTGGCAGAACGACTTGCTGCAGCGGCAGCGGCAGCAGAACGCTTAGCAGAACGGCTTGCAGAACGACTGGCAGAACGACTGGCAGAACGACTTGCAGACCGCTTAGCAGAACGCTTAGCAGAACGCTTAGCAGAACGCTTAGCAGAACGGCGGGCAGAACGGCGGACTGAACGCTTAGCAGAACGAGAATGTAACATATGCATTTATATATAATCAAAATATTAAAATAAATTCCTAAATGTGAAATTAATAAATTATAAATAAATTTCCTAAATTATAAATATATTTCCTAAATGTAAATTTCCTAAATGTAAAATTCCTAAATTATAAATAAATTTCCTAAATTATAAATAAATTTCCTAAATTATAAATAAATTTCCTAAATTATAAATAAATTTCCTAAATTATAAATAAATTTCCTAAATTATAAATATAATTCCTAAATGTAAAATTACGAATTATGTAATTTACCATATAGTATCATTATTATGCCACCACATATTATCCCCTTTTTTTATATTAAAAATAGTTTTGAATATTTCTAATCTCCCCAATGGAGCATTACATCTATATTTTTCTAAAGGATGTGGATTCATTTTTAATTGAGATTTTAATGCCTTTTTATTAATCATTTGCTTTCCTTGAATTGCTAAATAAATATAAAATCCTTCAAATGAAATTTTATTAATTCGGTTTAAAATATTATTGCTTTTATTAAATTCTAATAAATATTCTTCAACTAAAGAAATACCATTAATATCTGCTAAATCTTCGCCCACTCCTAATTGAGCGTCAAAAATAATTCCATCACGTTTTGCATATAATTCATATTGGTTGACTACATCTTTCATTTTCTTTTTAAATTTTTTTCTATCAATATCATTCCACCAATTATTTAAATTTCCATCCGCATCATAATTGCTACCCATATCATCAAGTGAATGTGATAATTCATGACCAATCGTATAACCAATAAACGCTAAATTATACTCTAATCCTCTTTCTTTTAAATCAATAAAGGGTGCTTGTAAATATGCTAAAGGAACATAAATAGAATTACTAGTTGGACGATAATACGCATTTACCATATAATTTTGGGTTCCAACCAATTTGAAATTATTCCAATCAATTTCAGGTATATCAATAATAGGTTTTCCTTCTAATTTAATAAATTGTTCGTGCTTCCACTTGCTAATTAGTCGCACATTATACCACGGGTCATCGTTTTTATAATCAAGAATCGGGTCTTCGCGTAATGCGCCTGCATTACCTACAAAAATATCTAATTTTTTTAATTTGTTTATTGCGGATGCTTTTGTCTTTGGTGAAAGCCATGTATTCCTTTCTAATTTTCTAATAAATAAATATCTTAATTCATGAACTAAATGTTCAATATAGTTTTTATATAAATGATTTTCATTATATTTTTCATATTGTTCGGATAAAAATGTATTAAATGTTAATGATAAAATAAATATTGGATAAATTGTACTAGGCATTGCAACCGATGATCCTTCCAATGTTTTTTTATAAAAATCAAAATGAATAGTTAATGATGGTTCTAATCTTATCATCTGTCGGTATTGAATATATAACCAATATGTTTTCCATTTTTGTGTATTCCAATTATTTTTTAATAACTCAGTTAAACATTTTAATGCGTTTATACTGGATACAATTATTTTTTTGGGTGGGTTCTTATATCCTAATAATTTTGTAAATCGGTTCCAATCAAATCCAAACTTTGTTTCCATTTCATTTGCGTAAACAATATTATAACTATTCGGGTCATCTTTTTTAAATATATCACATCCCATTGATACTAATATATCATATTCAACATCCCAAATATCTTGTGGATTAAATCCGTGATTTTTTTTACCAGTACATGCTGTAAAAACTTCATTAATATATACCATAAATTTATCTTTGACAAATTTTTTATATTGTTTAGTTTCCTTATCATCGTGTGAGTTATCAATATAAATCATATAATCATAAATACTTAGTTCTGGTGTAGATAAATGACTGATATATTTTTTGACATTCTTTTCATCTGGCAGTAAAGACCATCTAATTGGTGCTCCCCATGAAAGTATTTCTTCTTTATTTATATCCGCCAATAAACCATACATATCATTATTTTCAATAAATGTAGTTACTTCATTTAATTGTCTAGATGCGTGTTTTATTAATGATGATATTGTATTGTTTTTAATACACTCATACATATTTTTAATCGCTTGTGCCTTTTTTGAATGAGGGTTTTCCTTAATATATTTAATTACATAATCTATTAATTTATAATATACCTTCTCTTGAACGATACGAAAATTATCTACTTCTACATAATATTTCAAATTATGTTCATTATCTTTTTCTGTAATCCATTCATTATTTATAAACGAATAAAAATCATTTTTTGTTAATTTCGTTGTATAATTTAAATCTTTTGATGATATTTTTTTGAATTGTTCAATTAGATAATTTTTATATTTAACTGGGTCTTTAATATAATCCGGTTTTTTATCTAATTCTCGTAAATATTCTTCCGAGAACAAACTATCATCAAAAGATGTATATTTTCCACTTTTACATATATTTGATATGTCTAAATCCGTAAAACAATTGTTTGATTCTTTATTTTCTTTTTTAGATGTCTTATTTTTATGCGTTTTATGTGTTTTATGCGTTTTATGTGTTTTATGTTTTTTATGTGTTTTATGTCTTAACCTTTTGTATTCGGCGGAATGATATTTATAAGACATATATTATTATATATAATAATAAATTAAAATTATATATATTAAATTAAAATTATATATAATAATAAATTAAAATTATATATATTAAATTAAAATTATATATATTAAATTAAAATAATAGATATATATAATAATGTCATTAACGTCAAATACAATCTCAATAGAAGATAAAAAAAGAGAAAAATTATTAGGTAATAGTAAAGAAAAAGAAAATAATTGGAAAGATTTTTCTATTTTTGTTTTTATTGGATTATTTACTACTTTAGGAATTGGTATATTTGGTTCTAATTTTATTTTTTTAACAAGTAATGATAATTTAGAATATTTTTTACCAACTGAAAAAACTTCTTATTTTAAACCATACCAATTAGGAGGTGGAATCGAGTGTCCACGCAATTCAATAAAATTTAAAGGGGTCAATCTAGGGAATTGGCCATATAGTATGCGTAAATCTGGATTTCTACCAGGATTTTTTCAAGGATTTAAAAATTGGATCGCGGATACAACTGCAAATACTTTTATTATAAATCGGAGGATTATAAAATCATTTTTAACTTTTTTCACTCCTGGAAAAAATAATGATAACATATTTTCTAATAATGTTCTTCAAATGTTTTTTATAGCACCAATGACATTAGGTTTTGCTCCATTATCATATATCATAACTTTATTTACCTCGTTCATATCGGCATTTGAATCTAATGCGTTATGGTCAATCACTGGATTCTTTTTATTATTTTTATGGCCAATTACATTAACTATATCATTTGTACAATTTATACAATATATTTTATTATTCACATTTCAGACTTTATTCACAAATCCTGAAAATATTAAAGGAATTATTCATTGTAACGCGCATATGCTTAGTCTCTTTTTTGGCGGGTTTGTTTGTCTTGGGGCTTTACTTAATTTAAATAGAACTATAGCAGTTATTTCAACAGTTATTTATCTCATAATGGTAATCATGAGTTTATTTAATAAATAAATAAAATTTTCTTTTTAGAAAATTATTCTTCTTCTATTATAGAATAATTGTTTTCATTTTCGAATTCAGTTTCATCATTTGTTATATTATCTTTAACAAGTTTTTTATCTAAATAACGATACATTCTATTTATATCTAATTTATTAATGTCATATGTATCAAACGCGGAATACATTTCATCTTCGGTATGAGTGTTTCTTAATTCTAAAAAAAAAGAAAATGTATCTTTTTTATCAAGTCCTAATTGTTGACATAAATTTTGTATAAATAATGAATTATTATATTCTGTACTGTATTTAGTTAATACTTTTGTAAATCGTATGTCAGATGGTATGTATTTTTTTTTATGTAAATTCATATCCACATTCATATCCATTTCCATTTTTGCTTTAATATTTTCTATTCCATCATGATAGATTTTATTACAGTGAAATGTTTTTATTAATGAACTCATTTCATTAAATTGCCATATTTGGTTTTGAAAAGTAATACGGTCAATATAATCGGCAAAACATATATTATCTAACATTTTCAAATAAAGAGGCACAGATATGTTCATTTTATATTTATCTAAACAATCAACAATATTTTCATGTAATAATAATCCAACAATAGTTCGATCAGTTTCATTCATACTTGTAATATGTTGGTCAATACGATATTTATTAGAAATAATTTCTTTAGTTATTTCTTTTGTATCATTATTATATAACTTTTGCTTAAAAATATTTTGAATAAGATTATTTTTTAAAATACTAAAATTATTTTCATAAATAGTAATAATAGATTTAAGTTTTCTTAAATCACCGTCTATATAATTAATCATATTTTCCAATAATAATTTATTATCTATATTAGGCATAATTATAGCAATAATTTCTTGTATTTGTTCGTATGATGGTTTTTGTATTTCAATTGTATTACATACTTTGATTAATTCTTTTAACTTTTTATCAGCATAATAATTACTAATACATATAACTGGTGTATATGTTATATCTTCCGTTTTTTGTTTTTTTGTTTTTTTGGATCGAATAAGTTTAATTAATGAATTAATACCTCCCTTATCACCATTATTCATACCATCAATTTCATCCATAACAATCGCTATTGGCTTCGCTTTTTTTTTTAATAAACTAATAACACTTTTATCAGAAAAATTTTCTGATGTTAATGATTCTATTGCGCATTTATTTCTTACATCCGAAGTATCATATTTAATAATATCATAATTCAGTTCATGTAACAAATCCATAATAAACTCTGTTTTTCCACTACCAGGCGAACCATATATATATAATCCTCTTTTATAAGAAATATCCTTTTTTTTATTTTCAAAATTGATAAGAATATTTTTTATTTCTTCCTTAATTTTATTTCTATCTAATATAGTATTGAAATTTATATTTTTCATATTAATTTTTATATATAATTGGGTTTATATATATAATTTGGTTTATATATATATAATTTGGTTTATATTTTATATTTTATATTTTATATTTTACAAATATTATTATTGCTTGTAATGCCATCCCACGTTAAATCGCACGATTTTGCCCACCGAGATTTATTACATAACCCTCTTGGACCTGACCATAAAGAACCAGAAAAATTCATTTCTTTTTTACACGAGTCTTTCCCTAAATTTTTTACATTTTTACATAAGGAACCATTTGTTGAAGTTCCATCATCAATCCAATAATCGGGGCAGTTTGCCGTTACAGGTGGGTATGTTACATTTTTTCTGCTTCTATATAAAATAATTCCAACTATAATTAATAATGAAATTAATGAAAACACTGCAATATTTACTACTAATTTTTGAAAACGGTTCATTTTATATTATATAATAATATAAAATATAAAATATAAAATATAAAATATAAAATATAAAATATAAAATATAAAATATAAAATATAAAATATAAAATATAAAATATAAAATATAAAAGTATATTAATATAGATAATGAATTGTTCTAGCACAAATGGAAGAGTAAATATATTAGGACCAAATACAGATATTAGATTTTCTATGTCTGATAGAATACCAATTGACCAGGCAACTTCATTTAGAGATGCAATGACAGGAAACTGGAATAATACTATTTTATCTGACACATTTTTTAGTGCGCAAAATATTAAAATAATACAAAACGCGATTCGCGTTGGTGTATATAAAAGATCAAATGGAAATTATATTATAGGTGAACAAAATTATGATGAATTAAAAATTATAATGCGGAGTATATTTTTACAACATTCTAAAAATTTAGCAATAAATATTCGCGAACAAATCGAAACTTTGAATAAATTAGTTTTAGATTATTCAATAAACCAGGTTTATGGCGAAGCAGAAGGATATATGAAATATAAGAGAGACGCAAGCACCTTAGTCGTTCCAATTGCTATGCCTATATTATCTTATTCTAATGACAAACAATTAGAATTAAAACCATTTTTTTAAATTTTTTTATTTATTTTTAATTTATTTTTTAATAAAATAAATAAATAAAAATATTATTATATATTATAACAAAAAAATGAGTGGTGTTGATGAATATGTTTATTTGAGTTTGCCAAAAGGTATTAAACCGCCCAAAGGTTATGAACACTCTAAAAAAATTGGAGATTCTGTTATGTATAAAAAAAAAGTATCTGTTAATATGTTTTCTGCGTTAGATATTAAAAAACTAATTAAAGGTAATATTTCTAAATCTAATATTTCTAAATCTAAAGGTGGTAAAAAGAACCGAACGCGTAAACACAAAACTCGCAAACATTAATATATTTTAAATTAATTGTTTTTTCTTTACAATCTTTGATGCTGATGTTGACTTTATTTTAATTATTATTTTGGATTTGCTCGATTGACCCAATAAATTATTTTGTTTTTTTGTTCGTTGTATCACATATTCATTTCGCAATATCTCTAATTCACCTTTCCATAATTGTGATTCTGTTGTATTTTCTAGATGAATTAATTCTGATAATTTTCTTTCTTTTTCTTTCAAAATTTTTTCTACATTTTCCTCGGTGACACTATCAAACGGCATCCGAACTAAATACTTATATTCTGTATCCTCATCAATAACATCATACTTCATTTCTTTCAACATTTGCGAAACAATTAACGTTTTCTTACGCCGCAAATCTAATGTATCATCTAATATAGCACTAATAAATCGTGCTTTATTAGATAACACAATTTCTTCTTTTTTCAGTTCGACTAATTGATATGCTTTTCGTTTGACATAGAATGCCATACGTACCTTACTATAATAATCAATCATTTCATGAATAGTTGTAAATTTTACTAACTTTTCATTTTCATCAAACGCATGCATGTTTGTATTGGATTTTGTAGTATAAAGTTTCATAAATTTCTCTAAACCATTACAACCGTGTTCGCCTTCTTTTGCGAGTAATTCTTTTAACACAGAATTATTTGAAAATGTAACTGTAATATCAACATTTACATCTGTGCTCATATCAATATAATCTTTTACAAAAGATACTAATTTTGTCTTTTTCTTTTTATTGTCTGTTGGTGTTGATGCCGATGATTTTTTTGTTGGTTTATCATTTTTATCCCCTTCAATTAATTCTTCAATAAATTGTTTGTAATCATCAGTCCATGTGCCAATAGGTAATTCAGTAATTCGCACTTGGGTATCATTCAATACTTCATATTTTCCGCGAATCAAAAATTTACTTTCGGAAATAGTTGTAATGTCGCCTTTGAAACCTTCATAATAAGGAGAAATAGGAATAGATATAGTACTGGATGTATTACCGCTAATTGTAGATGAAATATAATCAATAATATTGAGTGGGTCATAACACATAATATCAGTGCTGAATCCAGTGCCAATGCCTTTACTACCATTAACTAAAATCATAGGAATAATTGGAACATAGTGAATCGGTTCAACCTTAGTGCCATCATCATCTAAATATTCTAACACACAATCATCTGCTTCTGGAAATATTAATCGAGTTAATTTCATTAAACAAGTAAATATATATCTTTCAGATGCGGAATCACTACCGCCCTGTAAACGCGTTCCAAACTGCCCCCGAGGATCAAGTAGATTAATATTATTAGATCCTACATAATCTTGTGCCATACCCACAATCGCGCCATTTAGACTTTGCTCGCCGTGATGATAACAACTAATTTCTGAAACAGAACCACTTAATTGTGCGACTTTAATTTCATTTGTGATTTTTCGTTTAAAACATGTAAAGAGGATTTTTCTTAGACTGGTTTTAAGTCCATCTACTAAATTAGGAATTGACCGATCACAGTCATATTTCGAAAAATGTATCATTTCTTTTTTTACGAATTCTTGATAAGATACTAATTCTTTATTTGTATCTAAATAAGCATCACGATTATATGCGTACAACCATTCTTTACGATCATTTGCTCTTTTTTTATTAAATACCATGTCGATCGCATCCCGACTTTCTTGACCGGTACTTTCAAATTTTATCATTTTTTTATTAGCAAAATATTGTTTAAATTCTTTACTAGTGCTTGTGCCCAACCCTTTGTAATATTTGATTTTCCAATTTTTTATATCATTTTCATTTTTCCATTTTAAGTATTCTCCATCATTGTAAAATAATAATTCTTGGGTTCCTTTGAGTGCTTTAATAATAGGTGTATTCATAAATCCAATAAACCCTGGAATATCTAATAGCGTTTCCCATTCTGAGTCAAAGAGATTAATTCCTAACCCTTTAATATGACTACCATCTAAATCTTGGTCTGTCATAAAAACCACTCGTCCATATCTTAAATTTTTTTTTGAGGTTTCTGATGTATATTTTTTATTTGTTTCTAATCCAAGAATTTGAATAACTTCATGTATTTCCTTATTTTCTATTATGCGTTTAGTTGTTTCGCCACGCACATTCAAAAGTTTACCACGCATTGGATAAACACCAATATTATTTCGATCATCCGCACTTAACCCAGAAACAATGCCAGCTTTCGCCGAATCTCCTTCACATAAAATTAATGTACACTCCTCACTGCGTGAAGTTCCAGCATAATTCGCACTAATATATTTAGGAATACCTCTTACACTTTTGGTTTTTGCCCCATCTTTTTTTTTCACTTCTTTGGATTCTTTTACTTCTGTCAAAGCGCACGCAGCATCCATCACGCCCATTTTCGCAATTTTTTCAACAAATTTATCACTAATTTCGCATGAAGACCCGAAATTAGACATGGGCGTATTCATGTAATCTTTTGTTTGACTTTCAAAAGTTGGATTTTCTATGTCACACCGAACAAACAACATTAACTGTTCTTTAATCGTGGTAGGTTTCACGTCAACCTTTTTCTTCTGTTTAATAAAAGCAGTTAATTTTCTTATAATTTGATTGAGAATATAATCAACGTGTTTTCCTCCTTTTCCAGTATAAATACCATTTACAAAAGAAACCTGTGTGAATTCTTGTTTTGGTGCCAAACAAACAACATATTCCCATCGATTATTTGCTTCTTCATAAATACGTGGAGTATCACTTTTTATGCCAATATATAAATCAACATACTGTTGAAATTGTTTTACAGGGACGATTTCGCCATTATATTTTACCTTAACTGATTTATCTGTTACCGCGGCAATATCATAAACACGCCGTTTAAATAAATTAATCATATCACACGATAACCCATTCGGTAAATTTAACCGTTTATAATCAGGTTTGAATGTAACTTTGGTATAAGGTTTTTTACTCTTAGGCGTTTTTTCAATCACTGGCGGTTTAATGATATTTAAATTATCTTCAAATTCCTGAGTATATTTTAGTCCTCTAATATGATCAATTGTTTCGATTCTACCCCAAGAAGACCAAATGAGAACTAATTTAAATCCAAATCCATTTTTACCGCCAGTGATTTTTTTCTGTGTCTTATCATAATTTGTCGATGTTCGTAAATGCCCAAAAATCATTTCAGGTATCCAAATGTCTTCTTCTGGATGTTTAGCGACGTCAATGCCATTTCCATCATTAGTCATTGTAATCGTTCCATCAGGACTAATAGATATATCTATATAAGAAACGGGAATTGCGTTTGAATTTTCTGATTTAATCGCCTCTGCCATTCTTACACAATGATCACGGCAATTCACGACACCTTCATCAAATAATTTATATAGTCCAGGAATAATTGTGATTTGCTTAGAAATAAATGCTTGATTTTCTTCATCATACACATAAGTATCATACTCAGTCATCTCCATAGAACCAGTATAAGTATCTGGGTTATCCAAAACATGTTCTTTATCACTTTTCTTTTGATATATTTTCGAAAGTTCTACATTTTCACTTGATTTCTCTTTTTTAGAAGAGTGCATTTTTGTAGATTTAATAGAGTTTTTATTTTCCATCTGATATATAACTATTTATATACAAATAATTCTATATAAATGGTTTCAATTTTATTATTATTAAACAATAATTATAATTTCTAATATTATAAAAATATTATCTCTTCCGTAATTATAGTGTGAATATATGCTAAGTCCTGAACCTCCTCCTCCTCCTATTAAACATACTGAACCTTTAGCGTTTAGAATATCACGCGTCGTTAAAATTGCAAACACTTCAAGAAATAGCGGAATGACTAAATTTTATAACGCAAATACAAAAAATAATTGTTCGAATTCTCAAACAAAAAATAATTTTAATTAATAAAAATCTTACTTATATTTAGAATTATTTTCTCTCTATATGTTATAAAAATGGTTAAGAAAACAATGAGATCTTCTGATGGCAAATACCACATACATGGTAAAGTATATGACGCTTTAGTTGGTTCTCGTGCTCAAGTAGGGCATAATTCCGCATATAAGACTTCTGGTGGTCTTATCAAAAGTGATTTATTTAAAAACAAGCATGACCGATATGTTTCTTTGAAAAAGCACCGAACTGCTAAGAAAGAAAAACGTTTAGAGAAAGCAGGATATTTTACCAAAAAAGGAACATTTGGATCTATTAAAAAAAATGTTTCTAAGAAACGTTCGACACGCAAGCGGAAGTAAATATACTATATAATTACTCCATTAAAATAAATAAATAAATAAATAAATAAATAAATAAATAAATAAATAAATAAATAAATAATTAAAATAAATAATTATTTATTTCCACCAAGTAGGCGAAATTAAACCATCATTATCTATATGATCTGAAATAATATCTGTTGCCGTTTTCTCAAAGTATCTTTTACTTGATAAACACTGATGTTTATTATTTGAAGAATAAAATTCATATGCTTCGTATAATGATTTAGTAAAATTATCTTCATTAATTCCACATTTTAGTTTAAATAAATAAAGAGAATTCACAATTTCTAATCGTTTATTCCATAAACTACATTTAATATGTTTTAAATATTTATTATATTCAATAACTACTTCTGGATAAAAATGCCGTATAAGTTCAATTAATACACCATCGCTGATATTTACATTTATATTATTTATTTTATTTTTAGTTAACCATACCTTAAATAATGTCGATAATTCGTCTATTTCTATTTCTTCGTCGTGCTCATCATCGCTTATTGTAGAATCCCAAAATTTCATAAAGTTTGATACAATCGGTAAATGTGTGCTTGTAATATCCATAAACGAATCTTCTTCTTCATTATAATTTAATTTTGATTTAAATATCAATTTAAGTGTTTCATAAAACGCAATATTTGATATATTTTTAGAATCTAAAAATTTTTTGAATAAAAATAACATATTTTTTGTATCTATTTTAGAAGAAACACATGTAGTTAATGATTTTTCTATAAAGTTATTTATTATTGATTCAATTGTATTATTTTTCAAATAAAGCGAATAATCTACCAATTTTGTTTCAGAGCATTGTTTCAAAAACCCATCTGCCGACCTATATCTTAATGAATAATGAGAAGAAACGCATAATAAATCCAATATATTTTTAATTAATCCATGAAATGTATTTAATAATTTTGATTTATCATAATTATAATCCCCACTATCATTTATTAAATTGATATTTAAGTTTGGATTAATATTTATTAAACGACAACGGTGATACTCATGTTCATAATATTTATATTTAATGTTATTCAAACAATTGGTAATTCCAAAATAAATATAACACTGATTTATTATTTCAGACAATATTGGTTTAATCGAAGAAGATATAATATAAATTAAATTGTTATCTGTTTTTGAATTTATACAATCACCAATTATAGTAAGAAAATATTTTGCGCTATTCCTTGTAAGAAAAATAGACGGATAAATACTATTAATTACATACTGAATTGTTACAGATTCCGGAATAGCAGTCAAGGGTGATCTTTCTTTAATTTGTTTAATAATATTATTATTAATTTTTCTTTTCCAGGGCATTAAATTTTTTTCATTTGAAATAGTAGTTAATATTTGATGCTGAATATTATCTTCACTATAAATATTAAAATGTATTCCGTCATATTTTAAAAATAATTCAGTCTGAGAAGCATAATAATATTTATTTTTATGTAAAAAACAACTTGTAAATTCATCGCGATATTCAGTTAATTGTTGTTTTCTTATTTCACGCTGAGTATGTGCTACTTCATCATTTTCTAAGGCAGCAGGAAGAAATTGTTCAATATAATAATTTATTCTACCTTGTATATAATTATTATTTTTATATTTTTCAATCATACTATTTAATATCACTTGTAAATTTGGTTTATTTTTTTGTTCTTTATCTGTTTGGTGGTATATTGTAACATCCATTTATATATTAATCTTAATACCAAAATACTTTTATATTATAATAAATAGTATAATAATATTTAAAGATTTGTTAATTATTAATATTATAATACTATATGGATGATAACAACAATACTGATATAACAAAAAATAATATTCTAACAATTCAAACAGTTCAAATTGCACCTTTTCGTACTCTCATGACTGCTCTTAAAGATATTTTATTAGAAACAAATATTACGTTTACAAAAGACGGAATTAAAATCATTAATATGGATAAGTCGCATACAATTTTGGCACATTTATCATTGGATGCTGTGAATTTTGAAGTATATGATTGTAAAATGGATAAAATTATTATTGGTGTAAATATGTTTCATTTATTTAAACTGATTAATACTATTGATAATGATGATACTTTAACGCTTTATATTGAAGAAAAGGATTATACAGATGGAATTGTCCAATTTCTTTGTATGAAATTTGAAAATGGAGATATTAAACAACATAAGATACAAAAATTGCGATTAATTGAACCAGATACCGAAGAATTAGATGTGCCTGATGTGAAATTTTCATCTGTTTTGAATATGCCTTCTAGTGATTTTCAAAAAATTATTCGTGACCTTTCGTGTATTTCTGATAAGATTGAAATAAAATCTATTTCAACAAATGATGGTGCAGAATTAATTTTTAAATGTGTTGGTGGATTTGCTGCTGCTGAAATACGTCGTGCAGAGACTGATGGAAGCATGGAATTTATACAAAAACCTGATAACAGTAAAATTACACAAGGTGAATTTTCTTTAAAAAATTTAGGTTATTTTATTAAATGTACTAATCTATGTAATCAGATTGAAATGTATTTGGAAAATGATATGCCGCTTGTTGTTAAATATAATGTCGCATCTTTGGGTGAAATTAAATTAGCATTAGCACAACTTCCATCTATTTAAAAAATAAATCTATCACTAAATAATAACCCATCAATTATAGTTGATATGAGAAAACCTTGTAATATATTTTTTATTATAGAAGCATTTAAAAAAAATGTAATAATTAATCCAATTAATCCCATAAACCAATGATGAATATGATGATTACAAATCTGTAAACTTCCATTATGAAATTGTATATTACATATACCTATAGTACACGTACTATTAAAAAAACGAGGTTTATTATTAGATTGATGTGTTTCAAAATTTAACATATGAATCATTAATGTAATAAGAAAACTTATTAAAAAATAATTGTTAATAATCATCAGTTATTAACAATTATATTTATTTATATATTTATATATATATACATATATTTACTTATATATATATAAATATAGACATATATTTATTCCGAATGTTTTTTAAAAATACACCCATGAGATGTTACTCCGCCATCTATTTCATAAATGGATGACGGATTTTGAAAATCTCGGGTTGATAACCATATTTTAATAATACAGAAATTTTTTTTTGGAGAAATAGTTATACCTGTAATTGTCGGACGCAACTTTTTATCTTCTGTTAAACATTCACCAACTAAACTATATGATAGTTTTTTCCATACAGACGAGACATTCTTATTACTAACCTTATATGAAAAACAACCTCCATTTTTATTTTTAGGGTCTTCCCATAGTGGTAAAATATTATTTCGCATTAAAAATAGCATACAATTACTAATCATTTTTTCTGGAAGAGTTTCACATAGTGTAATAATTCCTTCTACACTACCGATAGTTACTATTTCTTTATAACTATTAACACTCCAATCGACATCATGCGGCAAATGCGACCATAACGTCCATTTATCGTATAAAATATGATTTATAGGGTTTTCTGTTTTTTCTAAGAGAGTTGTTGCGTCCATTTCTGGTATGGAACTATTATCCATTATACTATATATAATCAATTTTTTATATTATTTAAATTAAATATAATATTATTTGAATAAATAATATTTAATCCTGACTCATCCCATACAAATTATCTTCTATTTTTTTAATATTGTCATTGGGATTACTATGAGTTATGCGTTGATAATCTGTTTTTTCTAAAATAATATTTTCTTTATTTGATATAGTAATAAAATCCATATTATTATCAAAAAATTGTACTGAATATTCTTTATTATTATGTTCCTCCAATTCTACATTATGATGCTTCTTTAAATACCATTTAATAAATGATTTATGAAATAATATATTATCTACTAAATAAATTGTTTTAGGAATTTTAATTATATTATCATCATCATTTGGTATAAAAACGTATTTATTGTCTTTTAAAACTATTGTTGGTGATAAAAATTGCACTTCGCTTTTTTCTAAATTATTATAATTAATACTTTTAATTTCATTATTATTCTCATTCACTTTATAAATGGATTCTAAATTATTAGTTAAACGAACATATGTGGTATTTTTTTCTGGAATAACACATTCATATATAATAAAATCATAACTATTTTTATTATTAGTATTTTCAATGTAATTTATAGTTTCTTCAATATTGTTGTTTTTTTTTGTATTCATTATTTCATTCCCATTATTTAATAATATTATTTTGGATATATAAGGTTTATTTGAATCACAAATTACATTAATACATTTGTTATATATTTTTTTCATTTTTAATTCAATCATAGTATATGATTTCAATCCATACCATCCAATAATGTAAGTAATTGATTTTATTTCATCTGAATATGTAATGTTATACCAACGATAATTATAAATCAACAATGAAATTAATGATGAAATTGCTAAGTAAAAATACATATTAATAATTTATATATATTATAATAGTTAAAATTTTAAACCGTTTATAATAATAATTAATTACTACTTTATTCATTACCTGTATAAATTCTTTTTCCATTTGATGGGGACAATCCAAATGTGAATAAAAGTAGTGTAGAAATAATTGTCATTGTAATAAACGGAATAAATACTATAAACCACGAAATAATCCCAAGACCTTTTTTACATAAAAAATTTAACATTATTGTAAATCCAATCATAATTATAAATTTAAAAAACGCCGTATTGTATAGACCTTTAAATGTATCTATAACTATTTGTGTTAAGGTAAATCCAATATATAAAATAACTGGTGCACAATAATTATTAATATTTCTATCAATTTCCATATAATAAATTATGATATTTTAATTTATTATATATTATATAATATTATAAATTTATTCAAACATTTCAACTTCTCCGTCTTTAAATATACCTACTTGTTTTCCAATATCATCATCTTCTGTTATCTCATAAATATTACCATTAATATCATTATTTGTATAAAAATTTCCAACATCTTCTATTTCAACCATAAATACTTCTTCTTCTTCTTCTTCAACAACTTCTTCTTCAGTTAAATTAATAATGTTAACTGCTCTTCGTTCATGTAAAGGTATATCCTCATCTGCTTCACTTGCCTCTGCTTCTTCCGCCTCTTCTTCTTCCGCCTCTGCTTCACTTGCCTCTGCTTCTTCTTCTTCTTCTTCTTCCGCCTCTGCTTCACTTGCCTCTGCTTCTTCTTCTTCCGCCTCTGCTTCGCTTGCCTCCTCTGCTTCGCTTGCCTCTGCTTCGCTTGCCTCTGCTTCGCTTGCCTCTGCTTCGCTTGCCTCTGCTTCGCTTGCCTCTGCTTCACTTGCATCTGCTTCTTCACTTTCACTTGCCTCTGCTTCTTCACTTTCACTTGCCTCCGCTTCACTGACATTTGATAGAGAACCATATGCATGTAAATAAATGTCATTAATCGTTTCATTAAAATCATTTTTTTCTTTATTACTTTCTTTAATTTCCAATATAATTTTATCATTTGTTACACTATTATCACAATGAATATCTTTTTGACAAGTATCTTTCTTAATAATTTGTTCTTTTAATTGTTCGTTCTCTTTTTGTAATATTTGAAATTCGGGCATTTCTTTCAAAATACCACTAATTATTTTATAATTTAATCTATTTTTATTTATTTCTTCAATAAACGGTTCCAAGTGGCGTTGAATAGTATTATAAATATTATCCATCATGAGTTTTGGGTCTAATTCTAATATTGCATTATTCGTGATACTATTATCTCGTTGAGTATTATTAATATATTGCATATTATTGATAGATGATGTAATTATATATTATTAGTTATTCGTTTAATATGATTTAGAAAATACTTTATTATTATTATTATATTAAAATGAATAGTAATAATGAAGTAATACCAAATGACAATGTAAAACTGGATGACAATGTAAAACTGGATGACAATGTAAAACTGGATGACAATGTAAAACTGGAACAGCAAAAACGTAAAGAATATTATGAATTACATATAAAAAATTTAAAAACAATTATTTTAAGACAAACGGATTATTCCGAGGAAGAAGCAATTATTAAATTAAAAGAACATAATAATAACGCAATGAATGTTATTCGTGAATATATTGGATCTTTTCCAAATAAATCTGTTAAACCCTATAAATCAGATAATCAAAAAATATATGCTGAAATGCGTGGAATGTTAGATACTGCTGCAAGAAATTATAGAATTAAAAAAGAAAATGAAGAAAAAAAGGAATTTTTGAAACATCAATTTAATGCTGCCAAAAATAATTCTGAATAGGATATATAGTGTAATGATTTATCAAAATAAAATAAATAGTTAATGACAGGTTGTCATTGTTGATGACGATAAAGAAAAATTCTCATTTAAATAATCCTTTTTTGTAGGTTTGGTTCTTTTTTTTAAAGAAAATTTATTAGAAGCAATTACAGAACTTGAATTCTGGATAATTTCATCATTATCTTCATACAATTCAGGTAGAATAACAGATAAGGGTTTTTCAACTATAATAAGTAATCTTTCATTTTTTAATAAAATTCTATATTCTTGAATACTTAAATTACCATAGTATTTATTTAACGTATAAAAGGGGTTCGGTGCAGGTTTTATGTTTTTATTATAATTATATATCTTACAATAAATATGATTTAATAAATGATATCTCTCGAACCTCGTTGATGTATCAATCGGTTCTTTAAATAAAAAAGCAGTTGCACATTCTGGACTACAAAAACAACCATAACAATGATATGTTTCATTTAATTCAAATTTTGGTATATAAATTGGTGGGTTATCAAAACCACACGTACACCAAAAACAATCAGATTTTTTATCATTCACTGCATTATTATGTAAATTAATAGAAAGTTCTTTTATTTTATTCCATAATTGTTTTATATTATTATTTACACTATTATTATCATTTATATTATTGGTATTTACGCTATTGTTGTGAGTATTATTATCATTTATATTATTATTATCATTTATATTATTATTATCATTTATATTATTATTATCATTTACACCATTGTTGTGAGTATTATTATCATTTATATTATTATTATCATTTACACCATTGTTGTGAGTATTATTATCATTTATATTATTATTATTTAAACTATTACTGTGAGTATTATTATCATTATAATTATTATTATCATCAATTTTAAATCCAATTAAATCACTATTTTTATTATTTTCAAACTGGAATGTTTCAACATTTTGAATATAAGGAATATAGTTTATTATAGATATTAAATTATCATCATTTATATTTTTATTAATTATATCTGAACTGTTACATTTTAAATGTAAAATTATATTATATTCTGAAATATTAACAAATGGTTTTATTGTAGAATTTACAATTATTTTTCCTCCTTTTGGTTTTCTTCCTCGTTTTTTATATACCTTAGGTTCATTTATTTCCTCATTTTGAATGATACTATTATCGTGTTGATTATTTTGTTCTTTTAAATTGGAAATTGCTTCGGCAGCATTCGCTTCTTCTTGTATTTTTTTTTTAGTTCTTCTGGTTCTCTTTACTGGATTTTTTTCTTGGATTTCTTCAGAAATTGTATTATCTAAATTTTCATTATTCTCTAAAATTATAATATCCATTTTATTAATTATAATTTTAAAATTTAAATAGTTTTAATAAATTGTTTAATTAAAAAAATATTCAACAGCAAATTATAAAAAAATGAAATTCTTTTTATAAATAATTTTGATCCATTGTAAAAATGGATTTAACCGCTATGTTCGAACCCTATATTATTCAACCTAATGTAACATAAACGACATAATGGAATATAACATTCTGTTCCTATTATTTTTTGAGCAGTTTCATTTGTTAATCTATGTGAAAACAATGCTTTTTTCTTCTTACATTCGGCACAATATGAATGAAATTTTGTATAATTATCACATAATGGTATTAACCCTTCTAACCAATTACCAAATTTATTTCTTTTAAAATCGCCATCAAGCCCGCATACATATACATTTTTATTATATTTTTCTACTACTATGATAACCCATTCTACTATATCTTGAAAGAATTGCCCTTCATTAATCAATATGATTTTTGCATTTTTAAATTCTTTTTCAAAATTTCCACTTGTTGTATTATTACAAATATCTGAAATATCAGATAATTTATTCGCCATTATACACGGTATCATTAATTTATCATGTGTTGATAAATGCGAAGAAGAATATCGACTATCATCTGCGTGATTTATAACCATTGTTGTCAATCCGCAAAACGTGAACTGCTTATAAAGGTCTATTAATTTAGATGTCTTACCCGAATACATAGGTCCTGAATATAGTTCTAAATATCCAACATTATCACAATAATTATGAATTATTTCCATTATTTATTTATTTGTTATATATATAATAATAGAATATATCATACAATTATTTTTATATTCATATAAAAATAATTATTATTATAGTATAATACAATATTTATTAATACAATATTTATTAATACAATGTCTAATATACCGTGGGTTGAAAAATATAGACCAGATTCTTTTAATAAGTTAATATTAGATCCATTAAATAAATCAATTTTTGATAATATGATTAAAAATAATTATATCCCAAATTTACTTTTGTTTGGACCTCCTGGAACAGGAAAAACAACGACAATTATTAATTTAATAAAAATATTTCAAAAAAACAATAATCAATTAAATAAAGGTTTAATGATACATTTAAATGCTTCTGATGAAAGAGGTATTGATACTATACGAACACAAATTTCACAATTTGTAAATTCTCAATCTTTTTTTTTAAATGGAATGAAATTTGTGATATTAGATGAAGTTGATTATATGACAAAAAATGCTCAGCATGCTTTAAAATATATAATCCAGGATTTTCATAAAAATGTTCGTTTTTGTTTAATATGTAATTATATAAGTAAAATAGATGAAACATTACAAACTGATTTATTACGATTAAGGTTCAATAAACTACCAAAAACAAATATAATTGAATTCCTGAAAAATATATGTAAAAGTGAAAATATTAATATTTCTACTAATAATTTGAACTGTATTCAAGAATTATATAAATCAGATATACGGAGTATGATAAATTATATACAAACTAATGAAAATAATATTAATGATATTTTAGATACCACAGTATGGGATGACTTTATTGAAATAATAAAATCAAAAAAAGATCATAAATTAATATCTAATCATTTTAATAAAATTAGTGAAAAATATAATATGGTAGTAAAACATATAATAAAAGATTTTTTAAATTATATTATTAATAATAAAAAAGAATATATATCTAAAAAATTATTGGATTTTACAGAATTTATTTTACATATACCAAATGCTCCAAATGAATATATAATTACCTATTTTTCGATTTCTTTACATGAAATTTTAAACATTTTAATATAACATAAATGTATAATTATTTAAATAATTGAAATAGATTTATTTTAAATGATTTAAACAATATAAAGAAGATATTTCCAACAATGGAAACTACTCAAAATGATATAAATGATGAATGGGAAAATTTCTGTGAATTTGATGGAACGGATGAGTTGTATAACAATGCCGATATGTATAACAATGCCGATATGTATAACAATGCCGATATGTATAACAATGCCGATATGTATAACAATGCCGATACGACCCAAAATAGGAGCAATAACTCATTATTAGATAATCCGGATGATATTATTAAAAATATAAAACCAACTGAATTATATATATCTACAACTACTATAATCTCTTATCTTAATATTCCGATTGATATTTATGATATTTTTTGGAAAATCCCAATCATTCCTTATGGAACGCCAAGTGTTGGTGTTATTAAAAAACAAATGAAATTTATATCAACTTCTCAAGAAGAATTAGACCAAAATGTATTTAAAACAAAAGATTATGAGTATGTTGATAATTATTTAATAAGTAAAGTAAATAAACCAAATGGACGCGTTAAATTCAAAGAAGTTAGGAAAGTCAGCATAGGAATATGCCGTAAAGATATTATCAGTTATCGTTGTAAAAAAAAAGGTGCATTTATGAATTGTTTTGTAGTTATTCTTCGTTTACCCGTAAATGGTATATATAAAGAAATTCATGTAAAGGTATTTAATACTGGTAAATTAGAAATTCCTGGTATTCAATCGGCGTCTACATTAGATGACGCTTTGAAATTACTGATTAGTGTATTAAACCCAATTGTTAATATTGAAACACCTATTGTTTATCTAAAAGATAAAAGTGAAACTGTATTAATTAACTCAAACTTTAATTGTGGGTATTATGTGGATAGAGAGAAATTGTATGAGAAATTAAAATATAAATATAAATTAAATTGTGTTTACGACCCATGTTCATACCCAGGCATTCAATGTGCATTTTATTATAATTCAAAAGAAAAAGTGCAAACGGGTATCAATCCTGATGCAATATATGATAAACACGATAAAATAATTCATAAAATATCGTTTATGATTTTTAGAACAGGAAGTGTTTTAATTGTCGGAAAATGTTCAGAAACTATTTTATATGAATTATATAAAATTTTATGTGATATTTTAGTAAATGAATATAATTATGTAAAAGGAATTACAGAAGAGAAATTTATAAAGGATAAAAAAAAATTAACAAAAGTAGTAAGAAAGAAAATCATTTGTTAAATAATTAAATTTATAATTAAAGGTATAAATAAAATAATAATTATTTTTTTATATTTTTAATTATTATTTAATCAATAAGTATTTAAAGATTTTAATATGATTATTTATATAAATATAAATGAGTAAATCTGAAACACAATATACGTCACCAAGCAATCAGTGTTTACAGCACGTTGTAAAAATTGCAGTCGTTGATGATAAACCGATTATGTTAGATTATTGGACTAATTCACAGGATAATAAAGTGCTTATTGGTGTTAGAGAAAATGGAGAGAAATTATTAGTTAAAAGTGAAGATGAATATACTTCTCCTATTGAAAAGATTTATAAAGTAGAAGGTGAATACATTATCGTTACCGAAAATTCTTTATATATTGTAAGCAACAAAATCGCAACTAAGCGTATTTCTTAATATATTTACATCAGATGTTATATATATATTTATTTTATATATATATATATAACATATTATTATAATTAAAAATTTTATTTTTATAATGCGTATTTTAACGTCCATTCGCGTGCGTTTTCATCATGTTCTGCTTTATTTGCGCGCAATAAACAAGCAATTTCAGGGACAAGAGGATCGTCGGGGTTTGCATCATCCATCAATGAAGAAATACTTAATAATACTTTACTAATCGTAAGCACCGGACTCCATTGATCTTTTAAAATATCAAGACAAATACTACCAGACGAATTAATATTACAATGGTATATTTTAGTAACAAATCTAATTTTTGGCGCTTTGAATGGATAATCAATTGGAAACTCTATTTTTAAAAAAAAAATACCGCCATGATATGGACTATTTTCAGGACCCATAATAGTTGCTTGCCACGAATATATATCATCCTCATTTATTGGTCCTGCCGAACAATTTGATGGTGGATTATTTCCCATGTCTTTATATTCATTTTGAAGTCTCTTAACTGTGCTCATTTTTTGTTATTAAAATTAAATAAAATAGCAATAATCTTATACTACATTGTATAATACAAAATCTTTATATGATTTATTTTTTACTTTTATGCGTTTTCCTTTTATATTCTCTATTTTTTTTCATAGTATAATTCGTTTTTATATTATTTACAGAGAATTCAGTCCATGGTTGCTGAGGTCTATCACGTAAATACGGTTCTTGATCATTCCATTGAATGTGTTGGTTACAATGCTCAGTTTTATTAAAAGCAATTCCACACGAACTGCCCCATCTGGCAACCAACGACATCTTTTTTGCTAATGCTGTATCACATACAATACCGTCTAATGCGCCACGCGGTTGATATGGTTGGGGACGTTCTGCTTGTGACATAAATGCTCGATCATCTAAATCATAATGACTACAGCATGTACGCGAAGATGGATTAATTTTATTTAAATACACATCATAGTGGTCTGCTAATATTTCTTCGCCAAGTTTAATATCTAACTTTCCCTTGTGTTCTTCTATTAATTGTGTTAATCTTACCCGTCGCGAACCTTGATGCCGACGAATATCATAAAATCCAGTATTTATACATTCTAAATTCCGGATTTTCGGATCGTATGGTGCATTAAATCCAATAAAATATCCATCTTTTTTATTTTCAACATTAATATAATCTAAACCTAACTCGATGCGCATAATAGTATTTATGTTTGTATCGCCTATCATCCATGAATTTGCATAATCTCCGCCATTATTTTCTTTAATATACTCTAAACATTCGTCTAAATTATTTCCATACTGCATTGCTTTTCTTATCCGGACACAAATTGGCGACTTCAATCGAAATTTATTAAATCCGCCGATTGTCGTTTCTAAGCAGATTAATCCCTTTGATGTAACATAAAAATCTGTCCCGCTTGAAATGCAACCAGGCGCACATTGCATGAGTATTCGATTCCCTTTTGTTGGATTTAAATCCATCATAACATTAAAATATTGTCCATCAATAAAATTATCAAATGAATTATGTCCACAAACTATTTTCCCGTCTTTTGTATAACTGCCAACTGCCATAAAAGCAGTACAATGATCTTTTGCGCCACCTTCCGAGTGCCTTCCTTTTGATACTCCTAATTCTTCTATAAATAAATCACCATACTTTTTATTTAAGTTTTCATTTTCATGGATCAGTGAAGGCAAAGAACCCATTAAAGAATCAATGCTAACATAACAATTCCACATAATAATATCATTTACTGATATATTTACATTATTTGCTTTTGCTCCATATGAAATATATTCCATTTCTTCATAAAATTCTGGATAATTATCTTTTATTTGTGGTCCATATAATTCACTTATAATTTCCGAAAAAAATACACGTGAATAACCATAACTATTCAGAAAGTTAAATTCTAACATTTTAAATATTTCTTTTAATTCAGGTGCTAAAAGATAACCATTCGCATATCCGCGTTCTTTTGCATTCCCTCTAATAGATATATATATCCATCCATTTTGTTCATATCTTAATCCGTTTTTAATTTTTTTGTTATTATTCATATATGATTATTATTATATTAATGATATATTTTTTTTTAATTAATGATATATTTTTTAATTAATGATATATTTTTTTAAATAGTCATATATTTTTTCTGCAATTATACATTATAATCATGAAGTGTTCTTAACCCTTTAAAAATGCTTTGACATGCTCGCAAACATAACGCAAATGATGTACCTGAATGAATATCATTTTCGGCATTTACAATATTATATATCGTATGAATTATCTCATCATCACAAGATATAAACCCTTTATCATCATTAAAATCTCTAACAAAATTAACCCATTCTGCGTTTTTTATAATATGGTTATGCATATCTAAAATACAAGTATACGAAGAATAATTGATTTCCATTATTATTAAACAATATAACTAATATATCTTTATATTGTTTATTATCACACACATATACAATCATAATATATTTGAAATACTTTTCACTTGTTCTTCTGATAATTTATCAGGGAAACTTATGTTAAATTCAATAATTAATTTTCCAATATGATTATCTCTCTTCATACCCATGTTAGGTATAATTTTTTTATGATTAATATTAATGACATTACCATTTCCATTATTAATTTTAAATATTTTTCCATCAAAATATTTCAATTCAAATGAAAAACCACATAAGGACTCTTTTAAAGAAATTGTTTTATTTAAGATAAGGTCTAATCCGTTGCGTGTAAAATCAGTATCATTCTTGATTTTAACAAAAATTTTAACATCGCCTTTATTATTTTCATTTAAAATATTACCCTTTTCTCTCAATATAATCAATTCGTTGTTATCTATTCCTTTCGGAATATTCACATATAATTTTTCTTGTTCTTCGCGTTTAATACTATTTTCAACAATCCAGCGAGTAATTTCAAATGGTATTGTGCATCCATTATATGAGTTTGATAAGGTGATTTCTATATTTTTTACAATAGGAATAGGTTTATTCAATCCTTTTTTTAAATTATCCATATTAAAAAATTGCATATCAGGTGAACGACCATTGCCCATACCCATGTTCATACGCATTGTTGCCTCTGGGTCCATCATATTCATTCCCATTCCATTAAAAATATTTTTAGAGAAGAAATTAAAAATATCATTTGGGTTTATTCCAGGACCCATATTATGTTCTCCGCCCATCTCACCTATATTACTCATCATATCATATTTCCGTCGATTATTTTCATTACCCAATGTTTCATATGCTGATGAAATCTTTTTAAATTTTTCAGTAGATGCCTCTGACCCATTATTTCGATCAGGGTGATATTCCATTGATAATTTACGGTACGCTTTTTTTATTTCTTCTTGTGAAGATGTTTTACTTATTTCTAAAATTTCATATAAATTTTCATTATCGTTATCGTTATTCATTAACTAATAGTATTTGTTATAATATTGTTATAATATTGTTATAATAATAACAAATACTATATTTAAACTCTTAATACTTAAAAATTAATTTATTATAGATAGTAATTAATAAAAGTATTTATTATATTATGAAATCTTCTTTTATTTACAAATATAAACCAATAATATTAGATGATTTTGATAAAGATAAAGAATTAATTGATATTTTAAAAACAATGATTACTATTGATTCATTAAATATATTATTCATTGGCGATTTAGGGTGTGGCAAAACATCTTTAATTAACGCAATTATACATGATTATTATAATAATGATGTAAAATATAGAGATAACATTTTAACAATTAACACCCTTAAAGAGCAAGGTATTCTATATTACCGCAATGAGGTGAAAAATTTTTGTCAAACAAAAAGCAGTATTTACGGTAAAAAAAAAATTATTTTATTAGATGATTTTGACCATATTAATGAACAAAGTCAGCAAATATTTCGTAGTTATATTGATAAATATAGTTCTAATGTACATTTTATTGCTTCTTGTAACCAATCGCAAAAAGTCATTGAAAGTATCCAATCACGTCTTAATATTATTAAAATAAAACCATTAACAACCGAAAATATTCGGAAAATTATTCATAAAATATCCGTGAAAGAAGATTTAAATTTATCAGATGAAATAGAGACATTTATTATTTCTATTAGTAATCATTCAATTAAACTCATTATAAATTATTTAGAAAAAATCAAATTAATTGGACTGCCGATTACTATTCAATTAGTTACTGAAATATGTACTAATATACCTTTTATGGAATTCCAAAAATATATTCTATTTTGTAAAAAAGATAAAGACCTTAAACAATCAATAAGTATTCTCTATGAATTAATTAATAAAGGTTACTCTGTCATTGATATTTTAGATAATTTTTTTATTTTTGTGAAAACTACTGAATTATTAGAAGAAGAAGAAAAATATAGGATAATTCAGTATATCTGTAAATATATTACTATATTTCATAATGTGCATGAACATGAAATAGAGTTAGCTTTATTCACGAATAATATTATGGATATTTTTTAGTGATTTTACCTCATTTGCAATTTCAAACCACTGCATATTTTATATGATTTATATATTATTGTTTTTCTTGTTTTT